>FWWL01001999.1_pt1 | contig 36629 bp, 31 predicted proteins | sample 2228331 | NCBI WGS metagenome assembly FWWL01 (sample SAMEA103939775, study PRJEB20133) | metagenome
AAAGCAGACACCCTCGCCAGCAAAACCAACAACATAAAACTCCCAACCCACACTAGTGGATAAATCCACCAGAGAGGATACTTCTCAGGTGAAAACTGATTCATCATATCATAAAACACCAGCGCCGGTACAGCCAGATCCAGCGAAAGAAACGAAAGAGTAGACAGGGCTTCCCTGGCAATTGTTCGTCGCGCCAGCAAGAAAAACCCCACCACCCCAAGTCCAACAAAAACCCCAACCGCTTCAAGTGTTTTCCAGAAGATCATGCCATTCCTCCAGTTTCTTGAGTTCTCCTGCGAGAGCTTCCCTCAACTTCCACAAACGCCAGGAAAATCCAAGCCCCCATATCCCATACCACAGATGAGAAAAAAACCTCTTCCACACCACATATTCCCAGTCTTCAAAGATATAAGCCAGCGGTGGAAGTCTCTCTCCCACCCCATCCGTCACGACACGCAAAACCGAAAGACTAATACCCCGCCTCGCACACTCCTCAGCATGGGCACCAGTCTCCATGTCAATAACCCCCACATCAGGATAGGCCACTCCCAGTCGACGTTTTTCAGAAGCATCCGTCCATTCCCCCACCTCTAGCCCCGTCACGTGTGCCAGTTTCCCCAGCGGTACCAGGGAGAAAACCTGTCCCCCAGAGGTTATCATTCTCGTAATCGTCACTCTTTTCCCCGGTGTCAGGGATTTTTGGATGGAACCAGCAAACCCTATCAGCAAAACCTTCTCCACCTGAATACCCAGTTCATCAAGCCTTCGGTAAAACCGGCTAACATTCCGTCTCCCAACACCAGTAACCCCCACAAAACCTCTCCCATCCCTCTCCACAAGAGCCGGTGTCTTTCGCCCCACATAGTCTCGGAGAGTTTCTGGCAACTCCATCGGTAGGGCTGCAACAAGGAGTCGTCTCTTCTTTTCCATTACTTCCTCATAAAAAAGGGGCTGCCTTCTCGACAGCCCCATCTCTTTCCTTAGTATACCTGAACCTCTTCGCCAAGGTCAAAAGCCAGGGAATCATACCCCTGATTGAGCGCCACCGAAACAGGCAGCTGCTTCGCCGAAGGCCCCCACAGCTGGCGTGGCCCAGGACTGGTGAAGTGATCCTTTTCAGCCCAGATAGCCCGTCGACTCGCAAAGAAGAGAAACGCAGGAGAATTCGTCTCCACGAGTGCCTTCTTGATCACCATCTCATCCTTTCCGTGGCGACGCTCAATATTGAGTAGTCCGGTGAGAGGCAGGGCAAGCACATTGCCACCATTCTGAAGGTTGGTAACCGCCACAATGTAGCCGGTATGCCCATCAAGAATAAGAGAACCAGCAGCAAGCCCCAGATTCAAGGTATAGGCAGCATCAAACAAAGTTGGAGCACCACAACGCCCTTCGTAACCAAAGAAATGGCTATTGGTAGCAAACTTAAACTTCTGGAAACGAGCATACTCTTCAGCAGTCATATTGAGATGTCGCACCTCATCCTCGTGACGTTTCATCTCGTTGAGTCTCTCTTCTACCATGATGATTAAGAGACGCTCTGTAGGGATCTGAGAAACCTGGAGATTCCCGTGAGAGTCTCGATCGAGGAGGAGCATGTTCTCAAACTCATCAGGGAGAGAAGCCATGAGCTTGGCAAGTTCGGCAGGCAGCTTCTTGTAGATAAAGTCTTTCTTTTCGTTCATGGTATGGATATTTTGCAGATCAGTCTCATAGTGAGCCATCACCTCGTTCAACTCAGCAATGAGCTTCATCATCTCAGGGATAAACTCAATCAAACCCTCAGGAACCACAACCACACCATGATTGATGCCCTTGCTCGCCCGTTTAGCAACCACATCGGCAATCGACTGGACAAGCGCGTCAAGAGACATGTTCTTTTCTTTGACCTCTTCAGAGATAATGGTAATAGCAGGTCTCGTCTGAAGCGCCACCTCTAAAGCGACATGGCTTGCTGCACGCCCCATGAGCTTCACAAAATGCCAGTACTTCCTCGAAGAAGGAGTATCCTGCAGGATATTCCCCACGAGTTCAGCATAGATCTTGGTAGCTGTGTCAAATCCAAAAGAAATAGGAAGATACGAACCAATCTGCAGGTCTCCATCAATCGTTTTGGGTACTCCAATCACCTGAACACCCATGTCATACAAAAGCTCAGCCAGAATCGCGGCGTTTGTATTGGAGTCATCACCACCAATCACAACAATAGCGTTGAGATTGTATTTTTTCACGGTTTCTTTCACAGCGTTGAACTGCTCTTCGGTTTTGATCTTTGTTCTGTCAGAACCAAGAAAATCAAAACCACCTGTGTTTACAATCTCCTTGACCATATCATCGGTCACTTCAAAAAGCGTTCCCTCAAGTAGACCCTTGGGACCATTCTTCACCCCAAAAAGCGTGTTCCCCTCACCCAGAATCTTCTTGAGACCAACGACCACATTGTGTCCACCAGCGGCTGGTCCACCAGAAAAGAGCACCGCAACCCGCTTTCCGGTTACCTTTTTCTCAAGATTGCCCGTAGCCTTGAGAACCTTGTTCTCTGTCTGAGCTACCGTCTTGGGAAATTGAGCATTTACAGCGTCCCTGTCACTCGTTCCAATTACCTCGTTTGACTTCGCAAACACGGCTGGCACAATCTTGCCATTTTTGAGAAACACCTTGGCTACAGGGACCTTGAGTTTCCGGATCTCCTGCTCAAAAAGTGAGCGGTGATCCTCCATAGCGATCAGCTTGTCTTGAAGAGACATTGTCTATCCTCCTCTAAAATCTATACAAATAAATCTTATTCCTGTATCTGAACCACGCCAAGACCACGGAAACGTTGATAGCGAGCCTGCACCAGCTTGGGGGTACTGACCTTGACAAGCTCATCCAGATGACGAAGAAGCGCCTTGCGTACCGTGGCTATCGTCTCCTCAGGTTGACGATGAGCTCCACCAATGGGCTCGGGCAGGATCTCATCGATGACACCAAACTTGAGCAGTTCTGGAGCCGTGAGTTTCAGTGCCTCTGCTGCCCTGGGACCCTTGGAAGCATCGCGCCACAAAATCGACGCACACGACTCAGGAGAAATCACCGAATAAATAGCATTCTCCAGCATGAGCACCCTATCCGCTACCGCTATTGCGAGCGCTCCGCCACTTCCCCCTTCACCTATCACTGTGGCAACTATAGGCGTCTTGAGCGCGGACATTTCAAACAGATTTCGAGCGATTGCCTCACCCTGCCCCCTCTCTTCTCCCTCCATTCCTGGATAGGCTCCAGCCGTATCCACAAAGGTCAGTACAGGGATCCCAAACTTTTCAGCAAGCCTCATCGCTCGCAAAGCCTTGCGATACCCTTCAGGTTGTGGCATACCAAAGTTGCGATACAGTTTATCCTTGGTGCCTTTTCCTTTCTCTTCGCCAATAACAACACAGCGATAGCTTCCGAGGGTGGCAAACCCTGTAATAATAGCTGGATCATCGCGAAAGTTTCTATCACCATGAATCTCCAGAAAATCATCAAAAAGCCTATCCCTGTAATCAGAAAAAATCGGTCGCTCGGGATGACGGGCTACCAGCGAAATCTGCCAGGGTGTAAGATTCTTGTAGGTCATCTCAAGCATATACTGGAGCTTTCGCTCCATCTCGCGAAGTTCCACCGAAAAATCACTATCCAGATGCTTTTTGAGATCTTCGATCTTTTCTTCCATCATCTGGATAGGCTTCTCAAACTCCAAATAAAACTTTCGCATCTTCGCACCTCTTTTGATGTTTTTCTCTCTCTGACTCCAAAAAATATACCCCTATATGATAAGACCAAAATCAAATTTGGTCAAGTTATGGCCGTCTTTTTCATAAATTCTTTCACATAATCTTTTTTCTGACACCCTTCCAGCAAGTATTCATGTCACACTGACACCCCAAAAAAAATCGTAGAAACCATGGTAAGAGGCTGTTCCTTTGTTTCAGTGTGTATCTTCTTCTGCTGGTTTTCCTATCCATTCGCCCTGAAACAAAGGAACAACCAATTCGAGACCTTTGCACGAACCACAGAAAAAGGGAAAAGCCCTTCTAAAACTGTGCAAAAAAGAACGCTCTTACGTTTTTGCAGTTTTTTGGACACAAGGGCAAACTGTAAAAAAGCAACAGCACAAAGAGCTAACCTCACCCAAGGTTAACTCATTGGGAAGTTCTGGAAATACGCTATTACTATGTTGCAGTTTTTCATCGCCTATTTTGCTGATTTTTGGACTGAAAAAAGGAAATAACCATTCGTGCAAAGTTCTCAATTCACACCAATACTCCGAAGATTTCTTCAACCAGGCAAAATATACCCTCAAAAACTGGAAAATCTTTTTCTTCTCCATTATACTCAATCAAAGCAAAGCTCAAAGGAGGGCGTATGAAAAACATCAGCCGTGCCCTTTTCTGGTTCGGTTTCAGTCTGCTTGTGGCAGGATTGGTCGTTGGTATCCTTGATAGAGAATGGAGCCGTTTTTTCTTTAAAAATATCTATCTGGATCGCCAGATTGTTGTGGGTTTTCACCTTTTTATCACCCATGGGCATATTCTTATGTTTTCGCTTTTCTCGTTTGTCCTTGCTCTCCTTTTCCGTGAACAACCACAGGTCTCTTCAGCTACGGCAGCCCTCTTCTGGATATATGTGATAGGTGTAACCATGACGATTGCCCTTGGCCTCTACAAAGGGCTGACCCTCTCTGCCCTGGTAGGTATGGATCCGAGGATGGGTCTTTTTCATGCTGATAAAATGCTTTTCGGAGGCAATATTATCCTCCGTTCACTGCTCTATACTCTGGCACATCCTACCATGGCCGCAGGACTAATTGGACTTTTTATCAAGGCATCAAAGCCATACCACAAAAACCCTCACTAACAATTGTTTCCAGGGGAAGCATGATGCTCTCCTTCTCCACCCAAAAACCAAGGAGGACGTATGGCTCATGAAATCCAGCGGTTAGAAGAGCTTCTCTCGTTTCTCTCCAAACCATCCAAAGAATCCCCCTCTCTTGTCTCCATAGAAACGGATTCTCTTTCGCTTTTGGAACATACTATACGGGCATCTTTTAAGCAAACAAGCCCCTCTACCAGGCTCCTCATCGTAAGCCTCAACAACGAGCCATATGAGCCCTTTCTCACGATCATACGAGAACTTATCAATCCCCTTCCCCCACAACAAAAAGAAGCTATCTTCTCCTCTCTTTCTGTGTCTCTCTTTGTTCGTGATCTTCTTTCTTCTCTTGTATTTGAACCAAACGATCTCTCACCCACTCTTTCGTTTTTTGATTGGTACTACGAAAGAGAAGAGGCGATCTACTTTCAGAAGGAGATAGCCCAGGGTATTTTTGAACTCCTTTTGTCTCTTCAGAAGCAGGCACCTGTATTTATTCTTATCCGATGTAGTGATACGGCCTCGTATGCCTTTTTTGATTTTCTTGGTTTTCTTCTCGAAAAGACTCGATTTTCTGAGTTTCCCCTTCTTCTCTTGATGGATATGCGCCTTTTAGCATATTTTCCCGAAGAACAGTCAAAAGAATGGAATACCCTCTTTGGTCGCTATCAGAAAGACATGTATGCTCTCAAGTTTTATTTCTCCCAGAGTGTTCTCGAACAAACTCCCTCTCTTCCTCCTCTTCCCATCGAAAAACAGTTTACCCTTCTCCGTCTGTATGAGAAAAGCTGGGCATGGCGTGATGTGAGAGCTCTGGCAGAGAAGATCCTAAAATACGAGAGTTCTCTTTCCTCCTCCCAAAAAACCTATGTTTTGACCCGCTTGGCTATTGCTCTCGCCCTTGAGGGCTCAATTGATGAAGCCATCTTTTTCATGGAAAAAACTATCTCTCTTCAGCAGGAGCAAAACGATACCCCAACCCTTCTCAGGTCACAGATCCTCCAAGCCTACTTCTATCTCACTAAAGACGCAGGAAGAGAAACTGCCCTCAAAATCGCTCGACATACTACCATCCTCTGTCCCCCTGGAGAAAAACAACTCAAAACCCTTATCCAAACGCTTCTTTTCATGTGTGGTGATATAACCGAAGAGAATTTTTCAAAATTTCTCAAAACTACTGTTCCTTCTCTCAAGAACATCCATCCTCTCTTTTATATGTTTGTCACAAGTAACTACTATTTTAGTATAATGTTAGGGGGAATTTTTCATTCAGAAAAAGCTATCCGTCGCCTCAAAAATTCCTTGTCTCTTAGCAAAAAATACGGCCATCTCTACCGCCAAACTTTCTTCCTTCATCATATTGCCATATTCTATAGTCGACTCTACGACTATTCAAAAACTGTTCGCTTTTACAAAAAGTCTATCCATATTCGCCAAAAGCTCGGCGATCTCCGAAGACTCTGCCACGCCTACAATGGATTTGGTTATGTGTATTTTGCTGCCGAGAACTTCAGCAAAGCCTACTACTACTACACCAAAGCAATCAAGCTCAATATAGAACTCCGCGACTACCGAGAACTCTGCATGAGCTTAATGAATGTTGTTCAGTTAGAAATGGTACTCCACAACTACGACACCGCCGAAGAACTCCTCTCCTTTCTCATTGAACTCAAAAAAGTTCTTGGTATCGTGACTTTGCCCATCCACTCCAATACCAAAATCACCACCCTCCACACCTACCTCCTCGAAAAATTGGGAAAATTCGTCCCCTATTACCACCAAATCACAGAGGTTATCCTCTCGCAGGAGAAAAAACTCTCCTCCCAAACAAACGAAGAATACGCCTACCTGCAATGGTTACTCGCCCGTTACTATCAGCGATATATCGACCCCAAGAAAACCATAAACGCTTATGAAAACGCCATCAACTATATTTCCAGAGAAGAATTTAACTACAATGAACTTGAAATCTGGTATGACTATCTCCTGTGGCTCAAAAAAAATCAACCTGCTCTCTTTGAAACCAAAAAAAACGAATTTCAAAATCGTCTGGAATCGCTACGGTTATTTTACTACCAAAATTATCTTACCGAACGACACGTTCGTCCCCAACGGCATCATTATCAGATTCCCAGAGAACATATCCTTGAAACCGCACGACTCTCGGCTCAGATCAGCGATGTCCAGCGCACACTCGAACATCTCGACTTCATGAACCAGCTTCAAAAAACCCTTCTCAGGCAAAAAGACAAGCACACACTGGTCACCGAGTCCATGCTTCTCATCAAACGCTACTTTATCATTGACTTTGCGATCTGTTATCTTGGATCATTCAAAGACAATTTCCAGAAGTGGGATCTCATCTATTCCACCCATGAACCAAAACATTTTCCTCCAGACCTTTATGAAAATCTCCGTGGCTGCTTCAAAATGAGAAAAGAGCGACTCATCGTTGATCTCGAGGCTCATCACATGAAGCTTCTTTTCCCATCCTATGACAGTCTCATGTATTTCCCCCTTTTTATTGAAGAACAGGAAGCGGGTTGTATCTTCTTCGCCAACCGAGAGAGAAAAAACGCCTTTTCCGAACAGACATTTCAAACCATGCATATGGCAGTAAAACAAATAAACACCATGCTCACCAATATCTTCTACGCCGAGATGCTTCACCACACCGCTCAGACCGATATACTCACCGGTTGTGCCAACCGACTCGCCCTCACCCATCGACTCGAAGAGGAGGAAGAGCGTGTCAAACGCTCGGAAGACTACAACTTCTCCGTCGTCTTTACCGATATGGACAACTTCAAGTACTACAACGACACCTTCGGACACAGTGTTGGAGACACCATTCTCCAGGAGTTTGCCATCTTTCTCCGCCAGAACATACGAAAGGTTGATCTTTTAGGAAGATTTGGAGGAGATGAATTTGTTCTCATCCTGCCAGACACCAACCGCCAAAAAGCCCTCAAGCTGATCCAGCGCGTTTACCAAACCCTGAAGGAACAGAAATTCTTCGAACGCATGATAAGCCAATACACTACTGACCCCATCCCCGAAGATAAACAGCTCTCCATATCCATGGGTATCGCTGACTACCGGCAGGCCGGGAACCTCCACCATCTGCTTGAATACGCTGATATCGCCCTGTACGAAGCCAAAAAGCGAGGCAAAAACATGGCCATAGTGTACAAAAACTAAACAAAAAATTTCACTTTTTCAAAAAATATCCGTATTATAGGTAGAAGAGAATCCTCACAAAAGGAGGTCATATGAAACAGAGAATTCTCGTATTTCTGGTGGTGGCTGGGTTTCTGATTTCTCCCCTCTGGGCAGAGGAGACCAACGAAACCAAGACACAACCAGCTCCCTCTCAGAGTAGCTCTCCCTTTAAGTTTGGCTTTCAGGTAGGAAACATAACCATTGACGGAACAAACTACCTCTCTATGAGACTTCAACCCGATCTCTCGATCGGCAAGTTTGGTATCGGACTCGATCTCAACCTCGAGTTTGATCCTGAGTGGAACTTCCGCACCAGCGAATGGAATACCTGGCAGGCCGTCCTCTCGAAGATTCTGTATGTCCGCTACGGACTCAAAAACGATCCCTTCTATATCAAGGTCGGCAATATTGATGACTTCACGCTGGGCAATGGCTGGATCATGCGCCGTTTCTCAAACATGCGAGACTTCCCTGCTGTCAAAAAACTCGGTCTCGCTCTCGACATGGACTTCAAGGTGGCTGGATTTGAGTCCGCGGTCGACAATATCTGGGACTGGGACATCATGGGACTCAGAGCGTATGTGAGACCCCTCCAACCTACCAAAATCTTTCTCCTCGAAAAACTGGAAATCGGTGGTACAGTTGTTGCCGATCTCGATCCAGGCAACCCCACACCACCTGCTGATAAGCCCTACCAGTTCACCGACAGCAACCAGAAGCCCGTTGTCGTCGTAGGAGCCGATGTTGGACTCCCGCTTGTTTCCTCACCTATCTTCAACCTCAGACCGTACCTCGACGGTGCCTATATCCTGAACAAAGGAACAGGAGAGGCTGTGGGTATTCGAGGAGATATTGTATCCATCGTTCCCTACCGATTTGAGGTGCGCATCCTCCAGCCCCATTTCGTCCCCACCTACTTTGACCCTTACTATGAGAGCGTCCGTTCCACCAAATACGACGCTCTCAACACGTATACCAACCATTATGTGGGATGGGCTTTCAACTCGGGTCTCTCTCTCATGAACGGTGCGATATTCTTTGACTTTACCATCGAGGATGATTGGGGTGATGTGTCTCTGCCTGCTCTCAACCTCTCTCTCGGGGCAACCAGGGATGTGCTCAAGATCTTTGATATCAAGGCAGCCTGGTCACGACAGAATATCGCCAGCTGGAACGATGTTTTCAAGTATGAGAGTGAAAACTCTCAGCTCGGGCTTCTCATCAACTACTACGCAAGCCAGAATCTCATCCTGGCTATTGAGTACAAACGCACGTTCAAGCTTGATGAGAACGGTAACATTCAAAGCCTCACCACGACCAGTGTCAGCACAAAGGTTACCTTTTAGTGCTGAAGGAGGTGATATATGAAGAAAGCGATAATAGCAAGTTTTTTCCTGATTGGCATGTTGTTTGCTAACACGGTCAAGATAGGAAACTTTATCGGCAACTGTCAATACTCTCTCGACGGTCAAACCTGGCAAAACGTAGAGTATGACATGGAGATACCTGCTTCTGCTTACGTCCGCGTCCCTGGCAAAAACGATTCCCTTGAGCTTGTATTAAGCGATGGTTCATCGATCCAGCTCATAGGAAATACTGTCCTCCAGGTCGCCAGCATCCAACAGGACAGCTCTTCCAAAAGCCTTTTCAAACTCACCCTTGGAAAACTCTTTGCCAAAGTTCAAAAGAAGAAAGGTACTGTCCTGGAAGTCGAAACCGATACAGCCGTAGCTGCTGTTCGTGGGACAAGGTTTGGCGTAAGCTTTATCCCTGGTGAGGGTGGGAGTGTTGTCGTCTCCGAGGGTAGTATAGAGGTCACCGATCCCGCACGTACCCAGACTCCCAGACTCGTCAAAGCAGGTGAAAAGCTCCTGATCCCTGCCACACCTGCTCCTCTCCCCGCGCCTCAACAGGCATCCAAAGAAGAGATCCTCAGTTTTGATGAGGAATACACCCCCCCAGAAACCCCTAAAGAACCAACCCCATCCGTTCAACCATCACAACCTGCTCCTTCTCCGGAGCCATCCCCTCAAAAAGAAACCCCTACCCCTCAGCCGAAAAAGGGAGGATTCTCCTTTGATTGGGCTCTGGGTGGAGAAAACATCGATGGTCAGCTCTGGAATAAGATTGTCCTCAGTCCTGTTCTCCGACTGGGAGGGTTTGGCGTAGGGCTTTACATCCCCCTGTACTTTATCTCACTTGATGATCTGGGTTACCCCGAGAGATGGTACAACTACGATGAATGGAATTTCGCCTCTTTCGGTGACAGTCTCCATGACCTTTTCCTCAAGATCCGTTTCCTGGAGTACCAGAACAAGTGGCTTCTCTTCAGGATAGGCTCACTCCCCAATATGACCCTGGGACATGGGATTCTCATCAACAACTACGCAAACGACCTCGAATTTCCCTCCGTACGCAAGGTTGGCGGTCAGATGAAACTCGACTTCCAGAAAGCAGGGTTTGAAGTTCTCACTGGCAACGCCTTTTCCTGGGATATGGCCGGAGCACGCTTCTTTGTTCGTCCCTTCCATGGCACACCCTTTATAGGAAGACTTGGGTTTGGTGTTTCTGGTTTTTATGACCGTATCCCTGTAGCCCTCTTTACCAATGAGCAGATCGTTTTTGGGTATGGAGTGGATGTCGACCTCCCTCTGTTTGAGGTAAGCGACAGTCTTTACATGGTACTCTACTCAGATATTGCCACACTCGGGTATGATGATAAAGAGCTCGAAATCTCCACAAACATGAAGGGATTTGGCTGGGCAAGTGGTGTCAAAGGGAGTCTGGTTGTCCTGGACTTCAGAGCAGAATACCGTTACCTCAAGGATGGATTCATCATCAACTATGTGGACAGTTTCTATGATGCTACCCGTAGCCAGAAATATGTCCAGCTCCTTTTTAATGATGATGAGAACTACTCTGGTTTCCTCCTCGAGGCTGGTAAAACCTTCAAGGGTTTGGGCTGGGTAAGCATGCGGTATGAACACCTTTTCCCTCTCTATGAAACCAACATCACCGTCAACATGAATACCCTTCATATGGAAGCAGGGATTGAAAAGGGTATCGTCAAATGGGGATATGGAAGTATAGCGTACGATAGAGTCAACTTCAACCTCGGCGATCTCTTTACCTCTTTCCCTGGGGATGGAAGTATCGTCAGCGCTCAGGTCTACTATGCAATCTCTCCAGGGGCGTTCCTGGGCATCCAGTTCAAACGCTACTATGAAGTCGATCCACTCACCGGTGAACTCACCGCCAAAGACACCTTTGGTATCACAACCCAAATGGGATTCTAAGACTATCTCGAGGGGCTGGTTTTCGGCCCCTCGTTTTATTTAAAAATAAGACCCGTCTTGTCATAAAAAAGCACAAAATCCATCGCCGCAAGGGATATCCCTATCTTGTCTGACCATGTCCTCAGAAGCTCCTCATACTCGAGATAGAGCCTCCCGGAAAGAGAAGATGGTAACGGAACCCCAAAGCGTTCATGTAACGTACGAAGTACATGCCTGTCAAGAATAGCAAGCTCCAGCCCAAACCCGGTATTTCTGAGAAAATGACTCGCCTCCTTCCATCCAATCCCCCGCATGGTCGCCACTACCCACTCCCGCTGACAAAACGCATCTCCCAGTTCCCTGAGCTTTTTCCCAAGAGAAAAGCCCTCCGCCATACATACGCTACGGTTATAAACAAGAGACATCGCCTTGGTGTGGCGAAAACGCACCCGATGAAGGTGTTGCGAGAGTTCTTCCGGCTGACCATGCCAGAGAAGTCCAAGATGTTTGAGGTGCTCAAGCGTTTTCTCTGCCTCAAGAGGACGCACTTGCGGAGTAAGGGTACAAAACGCCAGCTCCTCAAAGAGAAGGCCATCATCTGCTTTTTCCTTCACCAAAAGAAAACTCTCAATCCTCGACGCTATTTCGGAACACTTCTGTTGATAAAGAGCGATATACCTCTCATCCAGGGGATGCATGACTATCCAGGAAACACAAGCGAAAGAATCACAATAAACCCAAGGGATGGCAAAAGAGCCAGCGTCTTCACAGGCTTGATACCGAGGAGTTTCATCCCAATCCCCAGCACCAGAATCCCCCCCGTTCCCACCAGCTGCGCGACGAGAAAATCACTCATCCACGGTCCAATCCAGCGAGCAAGCAAGGTCAGTCCCCCCTGAAAAATCAGCACCACAAAGCCAGCAGCAAACACTCCCCATCCCCACGTGGTCGCCAATACAATCGAGGCAAACCCATCAAGAAGTGCTTTGGTAAGAAGAATAGTAAAATCCCCTGTGAGCCCCTCCTGAAGACAACCCGTAATCGTCATCGCCCCAACACAAAACAACACGGAGGTCGAAACCAATCCCTCAGCGAAGTTTGACTTCATACCAGGGAGTTTTTGCCGTAGCCTCTCCCCCAGCCGAAGAAAACGCTCCTCAAGCCGTAACCACTCCCCTACAAGTCCCCCCAATACCACACTAAAAATCACAGGAAGTGGGTTTTTGAGAGAGAGCATCATCGAAAGACTCAGCATCATCGTCGAGAGCCCAAGCCCCTGAAACACGATCTCCTCATACCTCTCTGACACAAAACGCTTCAAAAAGATCCCAATAAGACTTCCTCCAAAAACGGTTGCCGCATTGACGAGACTTCCGACAATCATTTTTCCTCCCTTTTCTGCTTCAGATACAACAAAAGCACCTGTATCGCAGCCGGTCTCACACCGGGGATACGTGAGGCCTGTCCGAGGGTCAGAGGACGGATGGCAGAAAGCTTTTCCACCTCCTCGAGACGAAGACTCGGTACACCCCGGTAATCAAAATCCTCAGGAATATGAAACGACTCGAGCTCAGAAAACTGTGCCACAAGCCTTTTTTCTTCTTCGATGTATCCCTCGTATTTCACCTCTATCTCAACAGCTTCCCTCTCCTCGGGATCGGACAAACCATCCCGAAGAAAATGCTCTGCCAGAAGCTCATACGATACCCCCGGCCGTCTCAAAATCTCAACAAGGGAAAGAGGCTTGTGAATCTCGCCTATGCCGAGTTTTTTGAGATAATCGTTGGTCTGTTTCGTTGGATAGATCCGCTCACGTTTCAGCCGCTCAATCTCTCCATCCACCCTTTCGTATTTTGTTCGTGTTTTCTCATACCGCTCACGAGACAAAAGTCCAAGTCTATACCCTATCGGAGCAAGCCGCCTATCCGCATTATCCTCACGAAGGACAAGCCTATACTCGACCCGAGAGGTAAACATACGATATGGTTCATTCGTACCCTTGGTCGTCAGATCGTCAATCAACACACCAATGTATCCCATCGAACGATCCATCACAAAAGGCGGCTTTCCCTGAGCAAGAAGAGCAGCATTGATTCCAGCAATAATCCCCTGAGCAGCCGCCTCTTCATACCCTGTGGTGCCATTGATCTGTCCAGCAAGGAAAAGCCCCTTCACCCGCTTGGTCTCCAGTGTAGGAAAAAGCTCTGTCGGATCAACATAATCATGCTCAATCGCATACGCCGGACGAAGCATCACCGCCCTCTCAAGTCCCGGAATAGAGGCAAGAATCTGCATCTGAACCTCTATGGGAAACCCATTGGATATACCGTTCGGGTAATACTCTATGGTATCCCTCCCCTCAGGTTCAAGAAATACATGGTGTTCTCCCTTGTCTGGAAACTTCATCACCTTGTCTTCAATCGAGGGACAGTACCTCACCCCTGTTGCCTGAATCTGCCCAGAATACATAGGGGCAAGCTGAATATTCCTTCGAATAATCTCATGGGTTTTTTCCGTGGTATGAGTGAGATAACAGGGCATCTGCTCCTGCAAGAGAAAAGCCTGTGAACGTTCAGACCAAAAGGAAAAAGGACGTATCGGTGTATCTCCCGGCTGTACCGTCATCACCGAAAAATCGATAGTCCGAGCATCCAGACGAGCTGGTGTTCCCGTCTTAAACCTCCCCACCTTGAACCCCAGCTTCCGAAGGGTTGATGCCAACCCAACGGCTGGTCCCTCCCCCAACCTTCCAGCCCCATAAACCGTAGTCCCGATATGGATCCTTCCATTGAGAAACGTGCCTGGCGTAATCACAACCGAGCATGACTCATAGAGTACCTGACTGACCGTTCCCACACCACGAACACGCCCTTCCTCCACCCATATATCCTCAACCAGATCCTGTTTCACATCAAGGTTTTCCTGATGCAGCACAACCTGCTGCATGTACTGTCTGTATCTGGCCTTGTCCGCCTGCACACGGGTAGAACGCACGGCAGGACCCTTACGCATGTTGAGTGTCCGAAACTGTATCCCTGTCACATCCGCCGCCAGTCCCATCTCTCCACCCAGGGCATCCACTTCCTTGACCAGCTGTCCCTTCCCGATACCACCGATCGAAGGATTACACGGCATCTGTCCAATGAGATCAAGATTTGACGAAAGCAGAAGTGTCCGACACCCCATGCGACTCGAGGCCAGGGCTGCCTCAATCCCAGCATGTCCCCCACCGATCACGATTACATCATATTTCTCTGGAAAAACAAACACAACCGTCTCCTCTTACTTCAGAACAAAACAGTTCTTCCCCTGTTTCTTAGCCTCATAGAGAGCCTGATCCGCCATCTGAAGCAGTTCCTCATCGCAAAAATCTTTTTCACCGGTATAAGCCACCATACCCAGAGAAAACGTAGGAACAAGATCATTGCCAAGAGCCTTGTTTACCCTTTGAGGCAATTCTCGAAGAATTCTTTGTGCGAGCGTACGCAAAGCCTCTCCTGTTGTCTCCGGCAGGAGAAGCACGAACTCATCCCCCCCATACCTGAAGACAAGATCCACCCTCCGCAAAAGAGTTACAAGCCCCTGCGCCGTAAGAGCCAGCACCTTGTCCCCCACCGCATGCCCATAGGTATCGTTAATCTCCTTAAAATTATCCATATCCAAAAATCCGAGGGCAAAACTTTTCTCCGAGCGGCTTTTGTAACGCCTCACCCGTTCCATCTCTTCACCAAGACGTCGCTGTAAAGCCAAACGATTCATCACCCCCGTGAGCGCATCATACACAGCCATTTCCTGGAGTTTCTCATACGCTTCTGCTAGCTCCTGCCTCTGTCTCTCAATCTCCTCAAGATACACCAGCCGCTGAAGACTTGCTCCCATCTGTTGAACAATCAAACGAAGCACCCGCATATCATCTCGAGTGAGAAGTGTCTGCCCCTGCAACGTTCCACACAAAAGACACCCCTTGTGATCATCCCACACCAGAGGTAAATAAGCCAGCGAAGAGATACCGGAGGAAAACACCCATCCAATCGGAGACTTTTCATCCATACGAAACAAACCCTCAGAAAACGAAGCTGACAGTTCCTCCACAAGGTTTTTCCCCTTTTCACAGGGAACAGCTCTCCCCTCATGGGCTATCATTCTCCATTTCCCCGCCTCATAACTAAAAAAACAAGCAAAATCTATCAAAAAATTACTCACAAGCTTTTCTAACGTAACTTTGATCAATTCCTGAGAATCAGAGATACATATAAAATCCTGCTGCAAAACATTGAGAACATGGATATCCTGCATCTGACGATAAATCGAGGCAAGCTTATACTCCGAACGAGCTAGCTCCCGTATATAACCAAAAGGAGGCATCTCTTCAATCTCAAAAGCAGGCTGATAGACTTCCTGTCTCCGATTTAAGAAAATGGTTCTGTAAAACGGAGACTCCTGGATTTCGCTCTGCCTCATTCCCTCCTGCCACATCTGCGCACCAAGCTTCTCATCGCCCATGATATAGTAAAATCTCGAGGTTACAAAGCAATACCAGGGAATCATATAGCCGATATTGTCATTCGTTCTGTGAAGATAGTAATTTGCCTCACGAAAACGCTGACGAGTCTCCTCATTCCTCCCCTCGTGAAAAGCCAGAAGCCCCAGAAGCATCGCAATAAAGAAATACTCCTCGTTTTTCTCAAGATAGGGCAAGAGTTTTTTCACTCGTATACGATTAACACAGTCATAGGCCTTTATCCAGTCATTGTTCAAGGCATACGCCGTTCCCAGAACAGCATAAATACCAAAAAGCGAATGATAGGCCAGTCCACTGAGTCCCAGAATCTCTATCAGCGCCAGCACCTCTTCAAAAAACACAATAGCATGCTTCTCATGAAGAGCCAGAAGACAATTCGCCCCCAAGTTAAAATATGTCATCGCTATCTCATGAAAATCCTTCAACGAAAAAAGATACTTTAACGCCTCCCGATAGTACTCATAGGCCTGAGGATATTTACCGGTCATGTAGTAATAAAACCCCACCCCATTATACCCATAGGCAATCTCAAGAGGAAGTCCCATCCGTTTTTTGAGGACAAGGCTTTTGCGATACCACTGGATCACCTCGTCATAATTCCCCATCACTGCATAGATCAGCCCACGAATCTGATAACCATGACTGAGTCGGTAGGTGTTTCGCAATCTCTTGGCTATGGTAAGTCCCCGTTCATTCAAGGTAAGAGTGTTGTATTTCTCCACATCTGATGCGTATTCCGAGTAGATCCCATAAGGATTAATATAGATCAGGGCAAGATGGTTCTCATACTCGAGAGACTTTGCAAGTTCTATAATCTTATCGTAAATCTCTCTCCACGGTCTTGGTTGCTGTTTGCGGTTTTTGTCCTCTATCTGAAAGTAGAGAAAAAAGAGCTCAAAATACGCCTTAATATCCTCTTCCACACCAGGGAGATGAAATCCCTTCTCTACCATCTCCAGCGCCTCAGGAAGAGCATCCTTCATAAAAAAGACATACCCCATATCCCTATACAAAAGAGCCCGTTTCTCACGCGAAAGGGCAAACCCCTGCATCAAAACAAAAGCCCTATTGAGATACACGGCTGCCTCATTATACTCTCCCAGAATAGCAAGAGCCTTTCCTGTCTGCCAGTTGAGCTGCATATAGCCTTCATCATTCTGATCCAGAGCCTCGCTCTCATCAATACACATTCTCCCCAACGTCACCACATCCTGAAGCGCATGGTACTGAAGAAACACACCCTGAAGCTTTACCATCTTATTCTTCTCCTGGCATACTCTCTGCCATAGAGAAGCCCCCAAGGCTTCACTCTCCCCGACTGAGAATTCAAACACCCTCCCTCTCTCGCGACAAAAACGCACCAGATCCTCGAGGCTTTCCACGCCATTTTGTCTCTCATAGAGAGCATAAACCTGCAAAGAAGTATCCTCTTCAGCAAGAAACTTTAAAAAATCAATCGTAGAAGAGGAAGCAAACTGAAGATTCTGAAGAACCATTATTTGCCTCGAATCTCTGGGAAGAAAACGAAGAAGAAGTCGTTTCACTCCCTCGAAAATCTCCCTCGTCTCATACCGCACCTCTTCTTCAATCAGAGGTTCCCTTCGAGAGGGAAAACCATCTCGAACCGTAGACTCCAGAAGCTGTTCGAGAACAAAGTAGACCTTTTCCTCTCGATAGATCTTCTGTCTCTGGGATTCTGAGAGCCTCTGCAACTCCGAAAGCACAAGAGGTAGCCAGGGAGCGTAGGGATAGAGGAGACTCTCGTCCCCAAAATCATACACACGACAACCTCTCCTCTGATGAGAAGCCTCCTCCACCAGAGCCTCTGCTACACCCTGTCCACCACTTTCGAGAAGAACTACAGACCAATCTTCAGCAAGAAGATTTTTCACAAACTCTTGGTGGTTATTAACTTGAGAAAAAGACATAAGTCCGCTCCTCTCCTAAGTCCTCCAGTGGATAATTCTCAGCTCTCCAGGATTGAGAAAATACTCATAGTTATCCCCAGGAACATACGACTGCGGATTCTCCAGAGAGAGATCCTCGAGCGTCGCAAGTGAAGGACCAAAATACTGTCCCAGATGCCCAAGATGAACCTTTTGCATGTTAAACGTATCCTGATTGAGAATCACGAGAGCTTTGGCATTTTTATCCGCACTCACCTTGAGCATTACCAACACATTATGCATATTATCATGAGAGATGATGATGTTCTCCGTCTCCTCACCAAAGAGGGTATACTTCTGACGAATGTGATTGATCTGAGTAATAAACGAAGTGAGATCATAATTTACAGGTTCCCAATCATTCGGGGTTGTAAAGACCACATCCGTTTTCTTTCGGAAACCATACTCCATCCCTATGGGTATCATCCATCCCGAGGAGAAAAAGGCCGTAAACTGGATGCGCTGTTTAATAGCGGGGAGATGGTTCTTCATCTCCATCGCAAGCCGTATGGTATCATGCGACTCCGGGAAAGAGATCGAGGGACAAATCGTCCTCGTCTGATTGTATTGCTCAAAAAGCCACGGATCCCGATAATTCCACCACTTGGAGGAGTTAAAGATATAGTCAAACCCCGATTGTGCCAGAGCCAGTGTCTGCTGAGGTGTACACCCCAGGCTCTCAGCAAAAAACGCCACATCCTCTCTCTTGGTATGAGCAGCATCTATCAGACGCTTCCAGAGGTCAGATGGCACCTGGTATGCGGCATCGGCACGAAAACCATCAAACCCTTTGTCAATATAATAGAGCACGAGATCTTCCCAGTACTTCCAGAGATTTTCCCGATCGGGGGAATGCTCATTGTCTATCTCTGCCAGATCCCCCCATTCTACCCAGTGCCCATTATCCCATGCACCAGGGCTCTTCACCTCACCATGTTCGTCTCTTTTATACCATTCGGGGTGAACCCTTACAAAGGGATGATCCTTGGCTGTATGATTGATGACAAGATCCATGACTACCTTGAGTCCCCGTTTATGTGCCTCTTCTATCATGTTCTCCATCTGTCGCACAGGGGGAGTAGACGTATTGGGATTGATAAACATCGGATTAAAGTCATAGTAATCCTTCGGGGCATACAAGCTCCCAGAAAACCCTGGATAATGAAAAGGATTGATATATACCCACTCAAAACCCATCTCCTTGATACGATCAAAATGAATACTCCAGTTCTCCATTCTCCCAACCAACCGAGGGAAAAGATTATACATCCTTACACCTTGAGGTCTCTTATGAGCCATGTTTGCCTCCCTTTGTGTCTTTCTGTTTATTATACCACAAAAAAAGAAAAATAGCAAAGAAATCTCTCCCCCTTTTATTACACTGAGAGGGGTTTGTAAGAATCAGCTGTAACTCTTTTACAGTTTGTGCGTCAAAAAAAACGCAGAAAAAAGGAAAAGAGACCTTTGCACAAAAGCTATTTCCTTGTTTCGGTCCCGACAAACACAAAAATCAACAAAAGGGATAGCAAAAAACTGAAACATGGTAATAGCTCATTCCCCCCTCTCGTCTATCCCCGGATAAGGTTTGTAGTTACAGCCACTTATGCTATTATCCTTTTACAGTCTCCTTTTCACTCCAAAAAACTGCAACATCACCATAGCTCTCTCCTGCCCAAATTAGTTTAGAAGAGATTTTGCCTTGTCCTATGATCATGCCAAGGTCTCGAAAAACTCATTCATGCAAAAATCTCACCTATCATCTCTTGACTTTTTCTCTTTTTCTCCGCATACTACATCAGGAAAAAGGAGACAACTATGCACTGGATAGCCCGAAGCATGTATGAAGTCTATCGTACAGCGATACGGCTGTACCTGAGGACTTTTGTCGAGTTTCAGGTATGGGGACAGGAAAACCTGGACGAAACCTCCACTCCATGCATCTACTGTTCCAACCATTTTTCCTCCACCGATCCCTTTTTCGTCATCACCCTCATGAAGGAACCTGTTCATATGGTCATAGGCCCAGGGTTTTCTGTTCCCATTGCGAAACACTTCCTGAAATGGATGGAACAGATCAACGCACTTCCCCAACATCGCAAGGAGGTTATCCCTCGAGCTCTCTCCTATCTTTCTCAGGGAGAATCCATCTACATCTTTCCCGAAGGGGATCTCAACAACCAGATCGAATTCCGGGCATTCTACCACGGCATGGCCAAGATCTACAAAGAGTTTCAATCCTTGCTCGCTCAACAAAGCCCCCAGGAAAAAACCTCTCCCCTTCATCACCGGGAGGCTCCTATCATCCCCATAGGGATCGTATCACCACGCAGCCATGTCAAACGAAAATCCGCCACCATTCGGGTTGGAGAACACCAGTACGAAACCCTGACGGTCCTCTCAGGAAAATACTACGCCAACATAGGTAAACCCATGTATTTCCCCCCGGATGCCACACTCGAAGAAATCACCGAGCAGGTTCGTAAACAACTAGAATACCTTATCTGGGACATCAAGGTCAATAAATTCTGGAGTTAAAGGAGGAGCGTATGGCTCTCTTAGAAGATTTTAAGGCTATGGTCAACGGTCTCATCGATCACGCCGATGATATCCTCTTTCTTGACCTCAAGGTCAAGATGAAAAACGGCAACTACATCCACTACCGTGTTGACCACAAGAAGGAACAAAAGCTTCGCGAAAAACTCGCCAAGCTGGCAACTAAGAAGTCCAAACAAAACCCCGAGAAGTAGGAGAGTATGTTTGTCGCCATTCTCTCGTTAAAGCTGAGCATCCCCTATGATGAAACCATCAAAGAAAAGCGGAATATCGTAAGAAGTATCAAAGACACTCTGCGGAAGAAGTTTAACGTCTCCGTTGCCGATGTCTCTGATGGAAATTACGACAGTTTTATGACAGAAATAGCGATCGTTGGTGTCTCGTCCGATGCATCCTACCTGCAGTCGAACTTTGCCAACATCCTGAACCTCCTAGAAACGATGTACCAGGAGTACATTCTCTCCCATGTCCTGGAGATTGTGACTTACTTTGCTGATGAAGCCTCGCCATCCATGATGTGAAGAAAAGCCCCCTGTTGGTAACGTGAGAGAAACGCCTGTTTAAACTCGGCAAACCGTCCTTCGATGATAGCCTCTCGTGCCTGTTTGGCGAGACGAATAAGAAAACTCACATTGTGAAGTGAAGCAAGCCTGAGTCCCAGGATCTCACCACTCCGATGGAGGTGCCTGATATACGCACGGGTAAAATGGCGACAGGCATAACAGTCACATTCCTCATCAATAGGACGAAAATCATATTCGAGAGCCTTGTTTCGGAGATTGAGTCGCCCATCATGGGTAAAAACAAGCGCGTTCCTCGCTGCCCGTGTTGGAAACACACAATCAAACATATCCACCCCAAGCTCAATCCCATAGAGAATATCCTCAGGCACCCCCACTCCCATGAGATACCTTGGTTTATCAAAGGGGAGGATCTCATTGAGCACTGCCAGCATACGGTACATGTCTGGTTTGGTTTCCCCTACCGACAAGCCACCAATCGCATAGCCCTCAAACCCAACCCCAACAATCTCCTCAACCGAAAGCCTCCGCAAATCCTCAAAAATCCCTCCCTGAACAATCCCGAAAAGCGTTTGATGCTTCTGCCCCACCTTTTGAAACGCTTCCTTTGAGCGCTTCGCCCAGAGAGTGGTTCTTTTAAGGGCATCCAGAACCTCCGCATGAGAGGCATCAGCAGCCACACACTGATCAAATACCATCACAATATCCGCCCCAATCGCACTCTCGATCTCCATCACCCTCTCAGGAGTAAGAAAATGATACGATCCATCAATATGAGACTGAAACGTTGCCCCTTCATCGGTAATTTTGCGGAGTTTCGCCAGCGAAAAAACCTGAAACCCTCCACTATCCGTAAGTATTGGTTTTTCCCACCCCATAAAACGGTGAATCCCCCCTGCGGTACGAATCAGGTCAATACCAGGTCTCAGGTAGAGATGATAAGCATTGGAGAGGATAATCTCTGCCCCGGCATCCAGAAGCTCATGCGGCGAAAGGGTTTTCACTGTCGCCTGCGTACCAACAGGCATGAAAATAGGGGTATGAACCACACCATGGGAAAGCACAAGCTCCCCCGCCCTCGCTGAACCATCAGAAGCTACTAACTGAAACTCCATCACGTCCTCACTGCAATTCTTCAGGTACAAACCGTTTGGTGTATGGGGGGAATTGATCTCTCGTCCCCGAGAGCATAAACTCGACACGGATCTGAGGCTCCCAGTAGGCGATACGACGAAGGTTGTCGAGCTGCCGCTGGATGGTAAATCCCACACGCATTTCCCATTCATTGATATAATGGGTAATGGCAAAATTCAAAGCCTGTAACTTAAAAAAGCTCCTTTGGAGAGCCTGATAATCAAAAATACTCAACCCATCCCAAAGGTTTTGCCAGAAATCCACATACGGTTCATTAAACTTCCCACAGGCCTCGTAGTTATAACGATACAATTTTCTATTGATGATCTGGGTACCAAAATCCACCTTCCAGTACTTTTGAGGCCAGATCACTATCCCAAAATTGAACGAAAAGATACTCGAACGAGGACTCAGATAATCTATAAAAAGATCTGCTTTATAGGTAAAGGTATCAAGCTTATAGAGAAATGGCGGATACCATGTCGAAAGGGTAGCAAAAGAAACAAACGAAAGCGAAAGATTCGTCTGTTTGAGGAGATCATAACGATACCGCACCTGCGGGATATATGTCCACGGAGAAACAGGAACAAAAGCGTTTTCCAATACGACACTCCCCATGATACGATTCGTTAGCTCTGGATAACGCCACTCCACCCGAGAGGTTTTTCGGTTCAGGGTATCCAGCGTCACCCCCGTTGAGGAAGAGAACCACCATACCCCAAGACTGGTAGAAAGGCTCATGGTTTCCTTCGTCTGATTGTTGAGATAGTCATCATCAACGCCATTGGTGATACGATAGGTCGTCTGGTAGGCATACGAGAGCCGATACACCACGATATTTGAGAGCCAATTGGCACCTGCTGAAGCACTTACCGCATGTGAATACTCACGAGGTGCCGTCTGGTTAATGTTACGGAAAAGCTGATACTGAAACGTATGGGAAAGCCCCAGAGGAAACTGCACCTTCCAGAAGGGGTGACTCCCCAGGGAAGGCGTCACTCCCATCGCGGTCCTCATCGTGTAGTCAACCTGTGCCCCTGAATACAACACATTATTCGAATAATTCACCTCAAAACTCGACCAGCGTTTTCGATTCATCACCTGAAGGGTATGATCCCAGGAAATTATCCTATTCAAAAGTCGGGTGTTCAGTGACAGTGAGGCATTTTCCTGATGATGATACGAATCAGAGATCGGCATCCCATTCGTCTCCAGGGTCTCCGAAGAATTGTAGGAGAGATTTCCGTTAACCGTTGACGAGGCACTGAACCACTCAAAGGTATTGGTTTTGACAGACACTGGCGAGGAAGTAGCAAGATGAGTCTCTTCCCCGGTCATTTCCGAAGAGTGCCCCTGTTGATTGGTCGTCACCTCACGGGAAACACCCTGAGGGGATGGCTCTTCATTGGAAGACACGAGGGGAGAGGCCATCACCATACTCTGGGTGTTGGTTTCGTATCGGTAGGTTTTCACAGAAAAATTTTCCACTAGAGGAATCGCTGGAAGGGAATAGGTCATGTTGGGAAAGGAAACCTGATACAGATAGTAGGTATAGGCGTCATTTCGGTAGATATTGGAAACCTCGGGATTTCGCATCCGCTGATACGTCCACTGACCATTCAAAGAAAACTGGGGAGAAGTGATAGAAAAACGACGATTCAGGGAAGAGTAGCCAGGAGAGTTATCACTCTGAGCGAAAAATTTATTCTCCTCCGGCTGAAGAATATTCTGTATAGTAAAGGTTTCTCGCCGCTGTGCATACTTTTTACTAAAAAAGGGATCATTCAGATCTTCTGTATAAAAATTCAGGGTAAAATTCTCCCTTTGCACTGTACCCTCAAGCATATAATGCCAGCCCCACTGTCTGATCGTTGTCCACTCGTTATTGACCAGGATCCATTGACTGTAGCGGTCATTCACCGGATCGTAAAAGAGTCTCACATCATCCGCTGTCTCACCAAAAAATCGCAACATCTGAAAAGGCCCTACGGGCTTTTTATTCACATAACGAACAAAACCATACTCCCCCATCCGCTCGTAAAAATCCAGCCCAAGCTGCATAATCCCAAACGCAGGAGACCAATCCAGCGTATTCATCACATACCAGCCTATTCTCTTTTCAATCCCTGCTGCTGTTTTGATCCCTGTTACCCTTTCCAATCGCAAGAAAAAAGGAAAATAAAAGAGCCTCTGCTGTCCCACCATATAGCTCGTATGAAAGGCAAAAATCACATCATCCCGAAAATACCATACCGTATCGGCATAGAGTTCATAATGCGGAATATCGGCTGGGGTAAAAGTGAGGTAGGCCTGTTTGAAAATAGCTCTCTTGTCAGAGATGATCTCCACCTCCTCGGCATGATAAAACAACCCAGGAGAGGTGGTTGTCCCTGTGGTGTCTTTCAGGTAGGATCTCACCCGACGCATCCGTCCTGTCTTCTTCTCCGGTTCATAAAAAAAACTCTCGGCAAGATAAATAGTATTCTCATCCCGAAACTCCACCTCATCAAAAGCCGCAATATGAAGCACATTCTTATTACTCTGAATGGTTACATAGACCCGCTGAGCCTTGAGTTTTTTCCCATCAAAGAGAATATGAACATTCCCGGTAAACATGACCTCTTGAATGGCCACTTTTTCATAGTTTTTCACCGAGACACGGTCAAAACTCTCAAAAACAAGGGATTTTCCCCCCTCAAAACGAACCCCGGGAACATCTGAAGCCGGTTTTGGTGCCTGATTGGTATTGGTAAGAGGTTGGGCTTGCTCGCTTTGTCCATACAGACTCCTCCAGCCCACAATACAGAAGACAATTAGCACCAAAATTCGTTTCACTTCTCCATCCCGATTTACAGTTTCACCATCTTGATACGGGTATAAGCGTTCTCGATAATCTCCGTGATCTGATCAAACTTCTTCTGGATTATCAGCTCCTTTTTATACAGGGTACTCCCCAACCCCACAGCCACAGCCCCGGCCGCAATGTACTCTATCGCCATGATAAGGGAGAGTCCCCCCGTCGCCAGAATCTCCAGCTCAGGAAGGGGTCCTCGCAACTCTCGAACATACGATGGATTCATCTCCCGCGCAGGAAAAAGCTTCACCACATCCGAACCCAATCGATACGCCTCATAAAGCTCAGTGGGTGTCAATCCTGCCAGTACCAGCATTTTGTCGGCATTTTTTACCTCATCGATAATCTCACGATTCAAAACAGGACTCACCACAAAATCAGCCCCAGTCTTTACCACTTCTTTTGCCTGTTCTCTCGTCAGGACGGTACCCACACCAACACACATATCAGGAAAAGCGTCCTTGACCCTGGCTACCTCTCGCAAGATACCCGGAATGGAAAGGGTAAACTCCATGATCCGACAGCCAGAGTTAAAGGTGGCTCTGGCAAGATCCAGGGCATACTCCGCCTCTACCCCACGTACAATGGGCAAGATACGCTCACTCTTTAAGAAATTGACCACATCCTTTGCCTTTGCCATAGCCACCTCCTTTCCCTGCTATTCAACAAACAAAAACTTCACTTTATTGACCCCGGGAACCTTGCTAAGCTGTTCAATCACATCGGATTCAGGCTTCTGATCAATTGACACCAGAATCAACGCCTTCTGTGTTTCTTTCTTGCGGCCAACATGCATACTTGCGATATTGATCTGTTTCTCGCCAAGGATGGTTCCCACACGTCCAACAACACCAGGTACATCATCATTAGCAATCAACAACATATTACCAGCTGGTGTGGCCTCAAAGAAGTAGTTATTAAAGTTGACCATCTTCCCATGGACCTGAGCGTATACCGTGCCCCAGAGTTCGAGTTGTTCCCTGTCACTTTTTACTATAACCTTTACCAGATTGGTGTATTCGCAGGGATTCTCATCAATCGTCTCCTCAAGTTTCACCCCACGAGCCTGAGCTGTTGGCAGAGAGTTGACATAATTCACTGTATCCCCAAGGAAAGGCATAAAAAGTCCCTTCAAAAAGGAACGTGTCAAAAGATTCAAATCCTTACTGGAGAGCTCACCATGCCCTACCAGACGAATAGCCTCCAACTGTCCCTCAAGAACCTGTCCTGCCACCGATCCCAGACGCTCAGCGAGCTGGACAAAAGCCTTGAGACGGTTAAAATCTTCTTTGCTTACTGAAGGCATATTAACCGAATTAACAATCATCCCATGAAGGAGAAAGTTTGCCACAGCCTCAGCACTCTCGATAGCCACATTGTACTGAGCCTCTGATGTCGAAGCTCCAAGATGCGGTGCGAGAATACAGTTCGGAGCATCCAGCAAGGAATTGCCAGATTCAAAGGGGGGCTCCTTGGAATACACATCTACCGCTGCCCCAGCAATACGCCCAGACTTCAGAGCCTCCGCCAGAGCTGCCTCATCGATGATACCACCACGAGCACAGTTAATGATACGCACCGACTTCTTCATCATCTCGATTTCTTTCTTGCCAATGAGACCCCTGGTAGCCTCCGTCAGGGGTGTATGAACGGTGATAAAATCAGACTCCTTATAAATCCTTTCCAGAGAGGCAAGCTCAATACCAAGTTTCGTGGCCATCTCCTCAGAGAGGTAGGGATCGTAGCCCAAAATCTTCATCCCAAATGCCTGAGCCCGCTTGGCTACCTCAGTACCAATACGGCCAAGCCCAATAATTCCCAGGGTCTTATTTAAAAGCTCTACACCCTTGAAGCTCTTGCGATCCCAGACCTTTTGTTGCATGGACGCATGAGCAAAGGGAATCTTTCTCGCGAGGGAAATCATCATAGCAAACGTATACTCAGCGGTGGAGATGGTATTGCCCGAGGGAGCATTCACCACAACGATACCCTTCTTGGTCGCTGTAGGCACATCGATATTGTCGACTCCTACCCCTGCGCGAGCAATGATCTTCAACCCCTCCGAAGCCTCCAGAACCTCTTTGGTAAGCTTGGTCTCACTGCGAACAATAATCGCATCATAACCCTTAAGCTCCTGAATCAGAGCTTCACCCTTGAGAGTCTCCTTTTCAACAACCTCAAACTCTTTATAACGCTTGAGGATCTCCACCCCTTCAGCATCCAGTTTATCTGTTACGAGAATACGAAACATATATACTCCTTTCTTTTTTTTCGAATTCTATCAAACAAAAACCTTCTACCAACGCAGGCCCCAAAACACACGAATGTCTACTCGACGGAAATAGCCCCTACAGGACACTGGTTTGCCGCATCCTGGGCCAGGGTAGCATCATAGTCCACCCCTTCCTTCACATGAGCCTTTCCATCACCACGCATCTCAAAAAGGTCGCCGTAGATACTCTCACAGACACCACAACCAATACATGTAGCCTGGTCTATCTTTACCGCCATAGGTTCCTCCTTCCTAGGGAATTCAAGGAATTTTATTGTAACACAAAGACCAGTTTTTTTCAAGAAAGAGGGATGTTGTGATCAAGAGACACAGATCCTTTGGTATTTTAAGAGAAAATATATCCAGAAACTTTCTTGTCCGATACGATAATCTCCCGGGTTGCTCAGAAAAACCTATTTTTTCCACGCTATTTGCTTTTGAATCTCGGTAAGCATTCTCTGAAGATGGGGATCTTGCACCTGTTGAATCATCTGCTTGACTGCTCCAAGATCCTTTTGTCCACCTATCTCAATAAGCCCCCACGCCATTACCCCACGTCTATTCTCATCCGGCTGAACAAACCGTTCCAGAAGTAAACGAAAGAGATCCTGCTTCCTGTACTGACGCTTAAAAAGATGGACCACCACAAGCGTCACAATCCAGGAATCCGGATGAGTAAGAAGCCTTTCAAGAAGCGCATCAACACTATCATCTCTATATCCCGCGAGAGCCTGAATAGCCACCGACTGGACCCAGGTATTGGGATCGTGTTCGGCAATCTCCATCAAAGCCGAAAGAGCTCTCGGATCATGGATCTCCCCCAGGATCTCAATACAACTCGCCCGAGTCACCGTGTGGGTAGTTTTTCGAAGCATCTCCAGAATCGCTGGAACAGCGGGAGACCCTATCCTGACCAATCCATACATGGCAAATATGGAAACATCCTCACTATCAGAAAGCGCCTGCAAAAACACCGGCACCATCTCTTCTGTTGGATTTTTGCTGAGTGTAATAGCCGCGTTGCGTCTCGTGTCTAGACTCTCAGCATAGAGGAGCTGATCTTCCAGAGACAATGCCATCCCATACTCCTTTTCCAAACATCGCCCTTTATTATACCACGTTTACAAAGAAAAGCAAGCCCTTTTTTCGTATTTTTTCAAGATTTTTTCGATATGAGCCAGGAACCTTTTGTCCTGACGCTCAATTGCCAGGGGTGTTATGGAGACATAGCCGGCTTCCACCACACTCATGTCAGTCCCCTCTTCCGGGACAAACTTTGGCCACTCTCCCTCTATCGTGACATAGCTTAATCCATCCTGCGAAGACACACTCACCGTATCCCGGTACACCCTTTTTCCGAGATGGGTAATCTGCACCCCGCGGTACACCCTCTGATGAGGAAAGTTTATGTTCAAGAGTAAACCTGGTTGCAACACATCCTCATCAAAACACCGAAGAAGCCCCAGAAAAAAACGCGCAGCCTCCTCAAAATAGAGGGGATGTTCCCATTCATTGAGAGAGAGCGCTACCGCCGGAAAACCATTCAACGCCGCCTCCCGTGCCCCAGCCACCGTCCCAGAATAAAAGATATCTTCCCCCATATTTGGCCCATGATTGATCCCTGACACCACCATGTCAAACGAAACATCCTGAAAAAAATGAAGAAGCGCCACCTTCACACAATCCGCCGGTGTTCCGGCAAGCGCATACGCTCGTTCTCCCACCTGCCGAAACTCCATCGGACGAAACAGACTCATAGCATGACTCGTCCCACTCTGTTGCGAGAGAGGTGCCGTCACATACACCTCATGTTCCTCCCCCAGAACCCGAGCAAGTGCCTGAATTCCCTCAGCGCTATACCCATCATCATTGGTAAGAAGTAGTCTCATGGTCAGGCTCCTTTCCGTTCCCGAAGACTATGGAAACGCTCGGTAAAAGGAATCTCAAGACGAGCCACCGTAGTATCATCGGCAGTGTTGCCTATGCGAAAATACGCTGGATCCACCCCTATACCCTTGAGAAGCATCACGATGAGGGCTATCCCCATCCCTGCCCCCTCCAGCTCATCTCCCTGTTCGATATAGTACGCTGCGATATCCTCGTACTGCATGGCTTTTTTTAGCTTATCCCGGAGCCTCTTATTCTCCAAATCAGTCATTTTCGCATGGTTAAACACCTCAATCCTCACCCCATCCTCACTGTACTCAAAACGGATCTCCACCCAGTAGCCTTTGTTTTTCAGGGCTGGCAAGTGTTCGGCATACGAGGCTTCGTTGAGGTAGTTACGAAACGAGATCATCCCCTGGACATAGGACTCTTCATTGTTGATATCCAGATTATTCTCCTCAAAAAGCACTCGCTTGAGATTTGCTTTGGTCCCATTGATCATGAGCTCTTTGATACAGGTGTAGATAACCCCCACCATCTCCCCATGACCATAGTAAGAAAACACATAATTGGTCGCCTCCTCAACCCGACGCTCCACATCCTCATTGAGCACATAGAAACGTAGTTTAAAAGGCTGTTTTTGTTCCACGATCTCTGCTATCGTGTGGGAAAAAAGCTCCATTTCCATATCGTCCCCCTATTCTCGGGCATGTTTATACTGAAGAGAAAACGGCACCTCTATCCGTGCGAAGGTCTGATCATCCAGTGTTGTTCCAATCCGAAAAAGCGCAGGATCAAGTCCCAACCCCTTGAGAAGCATCACAATCAGGGCTATCCCCATACCAGCTCCTTCCATCTCATCCCCCTGTTCCAGGTAAAACTCAGCGAGACTCTCGTACTGCATGGCTTTCTTGAGCTTCTCTCGTAGCCTCTTGTTTTCGATAGGTGCCATACTGGCATTATTGATCACCTCGACCTTCACCCCATCCGGGGAATGCGTAAAACGAATCGTTACCCAGTAATTTTTTTCCTTAAGATGAGGAAGAAATGTCTGATAACTCCTCTCAGCCAGAAGGTTACGAAACGCAAGCATGCCATCCAGATAATGATTCTCATTCATGATATCAAGGTGATTCATCTCAAAAAGTACCCGTTTGAGGTTTGCCTTGGTAGCATTGATCATGAGTTCCTTCACACAGGTGTAAATGACATCTGCATATTCCTGCCGGTTATAAAACCCAAACATCGTCTGAATCGCTGTTGCCACTTTGTTTTCGATGTCCTCATTGATCACATAAAACTTCAGGCTAAATGGTTGCTGGCTCTCCATGAGATGCTGAACGGTGGCCTGAAACTCTTTATCCATTCTCTTTCCCCTTGAGAAGATAACCTGCCAGTTTGGTGTATCTTGCCCCCGTCGGATGGAGTTCACTCTGGTAAAGAGAAAAGGTAGTGATAGGTTCCTCTACCTTCCCCAATGAAAACGATCGGAGGGTTTCTTTTTCTTTTCTCGTGAGAGAATGCTTGATACGGGCAAGCGTGAGATGGGGATGAAATGCTCTCTTTTCTCGAGTAAATCCCTCTCTCTCCAGCATCGCCCAGAGGGTATCATACAGATGTTGAAGTCCATCTGGAACACTCACCCCAGCCCAGAACACCCTGGGAGACTCCCACGAAGGGAAAACCCCTATCCCCCCTATCATGAGAGAAAAGCACTCATGGGAGATCTCAGTCAACGCCGTACGGATACACTCCACGCGTCGGGGATCTACCTCACCCAAAAAAGCCAGGGTAAGATGCCACTGCTCGGGAGTCGTCCAGCTCAGATCCGGCAACAGCCGTCTCCAACCCTTCACCTCCTCGGCAATCATCTCACGGAGTCCATCAGAGATATCCAAGGCAATAAACACCCTCATTTCTTTTTCATCCCTATTTTCTGTATACGACTTCCCTTGACATCCAGCACGGTAAACACGAGACCGTTGTACTCCAGTTTTTCACCAACCGAAGGGACATACCCCTTTTCTCCCATGATAAATCCACCGATGGTTTCAAACTCATCCTCGGGGATCTTTTGTTTGAAAACCTCATTGAACTTGCTAATAGCCATCTTGGGAGAAAGTAGCACACTCTCATCTGCCAGAATCTCATACTCCTTTTCTGTAGCGTGCTGGTCAAACTCATCCTCAATCTCGCCCACCAACTCCTCCAGAATATCCTCCAGGGAAACAATCCCTACCATCGTCCCAAACTCATCGACCACTATCCCCAGATGGATATGTGTCTGGCGAAACTCGGCAAGAAGCTGGGATACCTTTTTATTTTCGGATACAAAGAGAGGTTTTCTTAAGATTTTCTTGAGAGAAACATCTCTGGAGAGGAAAGAAGAAAGCAAATCTTTGGCGTAGAGTACCCCAACCACATTGTCTACGTGATTCTCATAGACAGGATACCTCGAGTATCCTTCGCTCTGGATCGTCTGAACAATCTCCTGGATATTCATTGCCACATCGAGAAGCACCACCTCAGACCGGGGAATCATAATAGAAGACACCGTCAGATGATCCAGAAACCGGTGAATCTCCCGATTCAGCGTCTCCCTGGTCATTGGAGTGGCTCCTCATCAAGGGTAAACTTGCCCATACCCTGAAAACGAGCCGAAAGGCTCAAAAGACCCTGTTGCAAAAATGGGACACTGCCCTGAAACTGAAAATCCCCCGTCTTGGAGAGAAGCCTTTTGGATTTCCTGCTCAGGATTGTCTCCATCTGAAAATCAATGTTTGCCATGGGAAAAGCCTTTTGTTTGTAGGCTTGGTAGGTATAGCGCTGCTCAATGGTATAGGTGTCAGACTTCACCCCCACGAGACGTTGAAACATCGAGGTCTCTACCATGATCTCCTGATTCTGAAACATCGCGGCAAAGTTTGTCGCTCTTTCGTCACCCTTACCGGTCATCTCCGCCCAACGAGAGACATCAACGAGGATCATCCCCGCAAACCACTGCAAAGGGTAGATAGGAAGATTCCGATAATACACCGTCACCTGTCCCTCGGGCGTCATATACCATTCATAAAACACGGTACTGAGGTAGTTGATGTAGCTGTACACAGCCCCGGAGAGGTTTTTGTCCGCATTCTCAAGGGAAACATCCTTGATGAGAAGCTGAAAAAGATACTGACCGTTGGAAAACGCTAGAGGCGTCATGTACAGATAAGCTGAGAGCCTCACTGTCCCCTGGTACCCGATCAGCCCGGCCTCAAGCGAAAGCTGACTCTCCACATTCAATCGGTAGCGATAGGTTTTGCCAGGCTCAAACTGATAGACAAAAGGCTCAACCGGCCTGAGAAGCCGTCCACAGCCACCAAACAGAAGCACCAGTCCAAGACTACAAACGATAAGGAGCCATTTCCTTCTCATACCATTCCTCAAAAACTTTTTCTACCTCTTCGAGAGGCACGAGATGCTTCTCCTCGGATCGTCGGAGCTTCAACTCCACCTTCTGCTCCTCGACAAAGGATTTGCCAATGGTGATACGAATGGGAATACCCGTGAGATCCGCATCCTTGAACTTCACACCCGGCCGTTCATCCCTATCATCGAGGAGGATCTCAAATCTCTGAGAGAGCCTCTGATAGAGTTTTTCGGCGGCTTCTACGGTTCTGGCATCCGACATATTCACCGGCACAATAATCCCATGAAAGGGAGCAATACTCATCGGCCAGATAATTCCATTATCATCATGGTTTTGCTCAATCACACTGGCAATCGTCCGTCCCACACCGATTCCATAACACCCCATGATCGGTGTGATACTCTGGCCATTTTTGTCCAGAACACGCACATTCATGGCTTCGGTGTATTTGTAGCCCAGTTTGAAGATGTGACCAACCTCAATACCTTTGTAACTCCGGAGAGCCTGTCCACAGGCAGGACACTTCTCCCCCTCAACTACTTCGTGAATATCCGCCACAACATCCCAACGAAAATCTCGCTCTGGATTGATATTCTTGAGGTGGTAGTCTTTTTTGTTGGCACCGGAGATCGCATTACGCATGACAGGAACAGACTCATCAGCGACAATGGTGACCTTTTGTTTGAGGTTTACAGGAGAGACAAACCCGATAGGTGCCCCCGTAATCCGAAGCACATCCTCCTCTGTCGCCTGTTCGAGCTCAATACAGTTCAACACATGCTTGAGTTTGGTTTCGTTGACCATGAAATCCCCACGGATGAGCACAAGGACAAATTCCTTCTCCGTCTTGTAGACCAGGCTTTTGATAAAGCGGTCAGCGGAAACCTTGAGAAACGCTACGAGTTCTTCGATCGTTCGTACATTGGGTGTGGCTATCTCCTCAAGGGGAAGCATCGCCTCAGATGAGGGAGTAAACTCCCGTTTGGATTCTGCTCGTTCCACATTGGCTACATAGCCGCAGGATCGACAGTGCACGATTGTCTCCTCTCCAACAGACGACGGCACCATAAACTCCTCAGAGTTGGAACCTCCCATATTGCCTGTATCTGCCTGGACCGGTACTACCTCGAGTCCACACCGGGTAAAGATACGACGATAGGCTTCTCGCATAGCCTGATAGTTTTTCTCCAATCCTGCCTCATCAATATCAAAGGAGTAGGCATCCTTCATGATAAACTCTCGACAGCGCATCACACCATAACGAGGACGGATCTCATCCCGAAATTTGGTATTGATCTGATAAAGATTGAGAGGAAGATCACGGTAAGACTGGACATTCTCTCGAACGATATGGGTAAACACCTCCTCATGAGTGGGACCGAGAACCATATCATTCTCATGACGATCCTGGAGACGCATCATCTCCTTGCCCATGATGTCATATCTCCCCGACTCTCGCCACAGAGAGGCAGGAATAAGTATGGGAGGCAAAAGTTCCTGTGCTCCGGCACGGTTCATCTCCTCTCGAATGATGTTTACCACCTTGAGAAGCACCCTATGCCCCAGGGGCAAAAACGTATAAAGCCCTGCATCGAGTTTGCGAATGATACCTGCTCTCATCATCAGAATATGCGAGGCAATCTCCGCATCTTTGGGATCCTCTCGAAGTGTTGGAAGAAGCATCTGGCTTCGTCTCATACTATCCTCCATAAAAATATGCAGTGTATTATACCATAAAGTTGATAAAAAAACAAAAAACATAGGAGTTGGAGTAAAAAATTCACAGATTGAACCTTTGCACGAATCGCAGACAAGGAGAAAATCTTCTATTCAAACTTTGAACAAGAGATGGCTATTACCTTTTGGGGTACTTTGTATCATAACAACGCAGTTTTTTAGAGCAAAAAGGGGTTGACAAGAAAAAGATCACCTCCTTGCGGGAAACTCAAAAATTTTTTTATGCAAAATGGGCTAAATCGCTTGACTTTTTTCGAAAAATTGCGTAATATATTTATGCACCAAACGTCAATAAGTAATGTGATATCGCACCTCCGCTAACGGGCGGCACCTTCTGAGGGCCGCCCGTTGGTATTTTAGGGTTTTCTTGACTTTTTGAGCGAATATGAGTATCATACATCAGGAGGTGTCTATGATGTGGGAAATCCTTGAGAAACGGCGTTCCTATCGTTCACTTAGAGAGGTCTCTTTTTCTGACGAAGAGGTCAGGAAACTAGCCTCTGCAGCCTCTTTGATGCCTTCCTGTTTCAACAATCAACCGTGGCGGTTTGTCTTTGTGCGGTCAAAGGAGCTTCTCGAACGTCTGAAAACGGTGTATAGCAAGGGCAATGAATGGGCACGTCGGGCATCCATGGTCGTGGCGGTTGTCACGCGCCATGAGGATGATTGCCAGCTTCAAGGGAAAAATTATGCCGAGTTTGATACAGGAATGGCTGTCGGTGCCATGCTTCTGATGGCTACAGAGATGGGGTATGTATTTCATCCTATCGCAGGGTTTGATACCACCAGAGCCAGAGAAATTTTGTCTATTCCTGAGGATATGACGCTGATAACGCTCCTCATTTGTGGGAAAAAAAGCGACCATATCCATCCTGAGTTAACAGAACATCAAATCAACGCCGAACACGAAAGACCACCTCGCAAGCCCCTCGAGGAGTTTGCTTTTCATGATCGCTGGGGAAAAGCTCTTTAAGCCACCTGGTAACGATATTTTTTGATCATTTTGAGGGGAGCGTAGCTTTTTTTGGCTTTCCTCAGGCCCTCGATGCCAAGGTCTTGTTCACGATTCACAAAAAGATAAGATGGAGCGATGATATGTTGTGCCATTTGATGGTTTATCATCTGATAGACACCGACATAAGAAGTGTCCCCTTTTTCACAATGGGTCACAAAGGTGGTCTCATTAAGCTTTTCCCCAAAACTAAAAGCGACAACCTCGCCATCAACCAGTAGAACCCCACCATCGATGGTAAATTCCTCGGCATAATCAAGGAGAAGAAGCGTAGCTTCCTGTTCCTCGAGAATACCTGGTACTTCCTGTTTGTCTGCCACCCAACGGTCAAGGAGTTTCTCACAGGCCTGAAGATGGTTTCGGGTGAAGCGAACAAACTGCCAGTTGGGATAGTTTTGGATAAACTTACGGACAAAGGCACGTTTCCCATCGAGTCGCCATCCCTTGAGTTCAGCAAGCTGCGTTGATTTATAGACATAGTCAAAGTGTTCTCTCTGAGGATGAAGTTGCCCATACCTGGGGAGAAAGCGTTTTGCCCATTCTGGGATGCGAACAATGGCCCTTATCCCCTCTGAACGAGCTATCTCTACTAGTTCCTGGAAGACTTGTTCACAGTCCTGAAAACCAACAGGAGGGAGAAGGACTGTTTCGCCGTTTTCCTCTCGAATGAGAAGAGCTCCTTCTTTGTATGGGCGCCAGCAAATGTTCTGGGCTTTTTGCCAGATGAAGAGGTTGGTAAAGGTAAACTCTGAAATCTTTGGCTGCATCTTTCGAAACCAGTTGTCGAAAAGGATTTTGTCCTCTCGTTTAAGGTGTCGCCAGCTCATACATTTTCTCCTCTGAGAGTGTCATCTATCCACTTTGCATAGAGAGGAAAGGCCTTCTCCACAGGGAGGAGAAGAATCTCCGGAACCTGATACGGGTGGTTTTCCCGGACGAGGTTTTCGATGCGGCGGTGGTACTTTTTTTGGGTTTTGATGAGCATGAGGATTTCGTTTGACTTTTCCTGTTTGCCCTGCCAGATGTAGAGGGAGGTAATGGGTAAAAGCTGTATACAGGCAGCAAGATTTTTCTCAAGAAGGAGCCTGGCAAGGTTTTCTGCGTTTTGGATGGTGTCTATGCTTACCATGACGATAGCGTATTTCATAGGTTCTCCTTATCTCAATTATACAATAAAAGCGCGTTTTTGACAAATAAAAATGCGAGACCTTTGCACAAATCAGAGACGAGGAAAATCTCTTCCAAAAATCCAGGCGAAAGAGGGCTATTTCTTTTTTGCAGTTTTCTGAGGTAAAAGTGAAACTGTAAAAAGGCAACAGCATAGGAGGTTGTAAACACGAACTTTATCCAGGGATAGACTGTTGGGAGATTTCTGAAATAGGCTATTACTTT
>FWWL01002594.1_pt1 | contig 36613 bp, 48 predicted proteins | sample 2228331 | NCBI WGS metagenome assembly FWWL01 (sample SAMEA103939775, study PRJEB20133) | metagenome
ACCCCTGCCCGCCCGAAAACGGGGAATAGATGGCCGCCGACTGGACCAGCAGGTCCGCGATCCGGCGCGCCGCCGCGTCGCGTGCGGGAATGGCATCGCGCAACGCCACGATCCGCGCGCGATCGACCTTGGCCAGCCAACCGATCACATCCGCCCGCGCCTCCGCCGCCATCGCCTGCGCCATCGTGCGCGCGCTACGATCGCGCGTCTGCGCCGCGATCGCGTCGAGATGGACATGTGCCGCCGCGAGGAAACTCTGGTCGACGCCCCACACCGGTCCGTTGGCCAGCGCGGCAACCGCGAAATCGGCCTCCTCCCGCCAAGCAAAAAACGGCACAGCGCGCTGGCGCTGATCGGTGGCGAGCCAGTTGGCGAAGGCCGGCATCCCGCCTTGTTTGAGCAAACGAACCATATGGTCGGTGACCAGCGGGTCGGCCTCGACCACCGTGTGCCGGAACCCCACCGGCCCCAGCGCCTTCGCGACGCCGGTGGCAAATCGCGCAATCCCGGCGCTGCCGTGATTCTCGCCGAGCAGGAAGAATTGCGCCTCGCGCGACCATGCAACGATCCGCGCCGCGCCCGGACCGCTCAGCCCGGTCGCGCTCGTTTCCACCTTCCAGCTATTGTCGCGGAGCAGGCGCGACAGATCGTCCGCTTCGCTCGCCGCCACCGGACCCGGCCCCAGCAACGCGGCCAGCGCCGCCAGTCCCCACATGATCTTCATGCCCGCCTCCCAATCGCCCCGGGCGATCCTGCCGCATGCAGGTGATCGCGCCAAGCCGATACACGCGGCCGCGCTTTCCCAGTTGCCCCGCCTGCCCACATCCGGCATCTCGCGGCGGATGAGCGATGACGACCGCGCCCCCTCACCTGCCCCGCTCGGCCCGCGTCCGCTCCCCGACTTGGACCATCTCAACGGTATCGGCATACAGCCCGTGAAACCCAAAAAGCCCCGCAAGCCGATTGGTCGCCGCATCATCGGCTGGCTGTTCAAGGGCGCGCTCGCCTTCGTGCTGGTGTCGGTGGCGATGGTCACGCTGTACCGCTTCGTCCCCCCGCCCTTCACGCTGACGATGATGGGCGACATCTTCACCGGCCATGGCGTGACCAAGAAATGGGTGCCGCTATCGCGCATCGACGCCGACATGGCGCGCGCCGCGATCGCCGCCGAGGACAGCAGCTTCTGCACCCATTCCGGCTTCGACTATGACTCGATCGCCGCCGCGATGCTGCGCAATGCGCAGGGCGGCAAGGTGTTGCGCGGGGGATCGACGATCAGCCAGCAGACGGCGAAGAACGTGTTCCTGTGGCAGGGCGGCGGCTATTTCCGCAAAGCGCTGGAGGCATGGTTCACCGTCCTGATCGAAACGATCTGGGGCAAGAAGCGCATCATGGAAGTGTATCTCAACGTCGCCGAGACGGGGATCGGCACCTATGGCGTGGAAGCCGGTGCGCGGCGCTACTTCAAGAAGGGCGCGAGCAACCTGACCCGCGCCGAAGCCGCACGTATCGCCGCCGTGCTGCCATTGCCCAAGAAGCGCGCGGCCACCGCACCCAAGGGCTTCACCCGCCGCTATGGCAACGCGATTGCCGCGCGCATCGGCGTCGTCCAGCGTGACAGACTGGATGCGTGCGTGCGATAAGCCGACCGACGCAGGAGGCGGATGCCATGCTCGATCGAATTGCCAACGGCCGAACCGACCTCGTGTTCGAGTGGGTCGCACGTGGCAATGATCCCGCCGCCAACAGCGATAGCGTTTCGCTGATCCGCTGGTGCGCCTATTATGGTGACGTCTCAGCGATCCGGCATTTGCTGGCGCAGGGTGTGGAGCTGACCGCGCTGGGAGCGAATTTCGATCTCAACCGCGCGGCCTTTCATGGCCACTGGCGCTTATGCGAGTTTTTGATTGAACATGGTGCCGATCCATCGGCGGCACTGGACGATACCGCGGAAACGCCACTCCATGCCGCGCTCTGCAGTTTCGAGAGCGTCGAGCATCAGCGGGTGGTAGAGGTGCTGCTCGCGGCGGGAGCCGATACAAATGCCCGGACAATGGCGGGCGCCGCGACGGGTGCATTCATGCGCGATGCCCGCACGCGTGGCGAAACCCCGCTGCACCGGGCCGCGGCCTATGGCACGCTCGAAACCATCCGGATGCTGATCGCATCGGGGGCGCTCGCCGACGCGACCGATGCCAATGGCGACACCCCGCTCGGGTGGGCGAGCTGGGCATTACGCGATACGCCCATATTGCGTGCACTGTGCTTCCCGCCGCACCGCATTCATCCGGACCGACAGACAATGCGGGTGAACGTGATCGGCCACCCGGGAAAACGCCCGCCCCGCTGAGCGGGACGGGCGCCAAGCCGTTACTTCTTTTCTACCGGAACCGCCTTGTCGATCGCGTCGCCGGCCTTCTCGGCGGTTTCACCCACGGCCTGCGCGGCTTCGGTGATCGCCGCGTCCTTGCGGGTCTCGGAGTTATTGCTGAGGAAGTAGAAGGCACCGACCACAACGATCACCAGCGCGATGATCCCCAGGATCAGTCCACCGCCACCGCCGCGCCGCTCGATCACCGTGGTGGTGCCGCCAGCGTTGCGCTCGGTCACCCGCTCCGCCGTCACGCCATCGGTGCGCTCGACAATCCGTTCTTCAGCCATCTTTCATCTCCCAACAGGAACATTGGCGGCCCAACGCCGGGGCAAAAACCATTGTTCCCGTTGTGAAATGTTCAGGTGTTTCAGAACGGCAGCTTGAACCCCGGGGGCAGCGGGATCCCGCTCGACAGCTTCGACATTTCGGCCGACGCCGCCGCATCTGCCTTGGCCCGCGCATCGTTGAGGGCGGCGGCGACCAGGTCTTCCAACATCTGTTTCTCGCTCGGCGCCAGCAGCGATTCGTCGATATCGACGCCGATGATCCGGCCCTTGGCGCTGGCCTTGACCTTGACCAGCCCGCCGCCCGACGCGCCCTCGACCTCGATCCCGTCGAGATTCGCCTGCGCCTTGGTCAGCTCGTTCTGGACGTTCTGCGCCATTGCCATGATGTCTTCGATACTCTTCACCCAAACCTCCTGTTTTCGCGGGTCCAGCCGATCAGCTCGGCATCGGGAAAGGCTTCGAGCGCGGCGGCGACGACCGGCGAGGCCAACACCGCATCGCGCTCCGCCGCCTCGCGCTCCGCGCGCTCTTCGTTCAATGTCTTCTGGCCCGGCGCATCGACGACGCGCAGCGACCAGCGTTTGCCGAGCACGCGCCGCAGCGTGCTCTCGAAATCATGGACCAGATCGGCGGGCAGCCCGTGGCTGCTCACTTCGACCACCGGCTCCTCCAACCGGATCGGGCGGACAAGGTTCCGCACGCGCGCGGCGAGATGTTCCTCATGCGCCGCCGCCAGCCGCTCGACCAGCTCGGCCATATTTCGTGGAGCCGGCGCCTCGGCGGGAGCGGCAGGCGTCGCGGCCGCCGCCGGCCCACCCATCGGCGCGCCCTCGGCGATCTTGCGCGCCAGCTCGCCGGGATCGGGCAGCGTCGAAGCATGGATCACGCGCAGCAGCGCCATTTCGCACGCCTCGATCGGCAGCGCGGCGCGGATCACCTCGTCATGCCCCTTCAGCAGCAGCTGCCAGAGCCGGTGCAGCGCCGGAAAGCCGAGCTTCCCCGCCCATTCGGCCAGCGCCGCGCTTTCCTCGCTCGCCTGCCCCGGGATCACCGTGTTGCCGAGCTTCGCCAGCGTCACGCGGTGCACCATCTCCAGCAGCGACTTCAGCACCGCCTGCGGATCGACGCCCAGATCATATTGCCCGCGCAACGCCGTCAGCGCGCCCGGCGCATCGCCCGCGATCACCAGCCCAAACAGGTCGCGGATCGCATTGCGGTCGGACAGGCCGAGCATGTCGCGCACCGCATCCGCCGTGACTGCGCCGCCCTCCATCCCGGCATGGGCGATCGCCTGGTCGAGGATCGAGAGGCCGTCGCGCGCCGACCCTTCCGCCGCGCGCGCGATCATCGCCAGCGCCTCGGGCTCGGCCTGCGCGCCTTCCTTCTCGACCACTTCGCCGAAATGCGCAGCGAGCTTCTCGGCGGGAATGCGCCGCAGGTCGAACCGCTGGCACCGCGACAGCACCGTCACCGGCACCTTCTGCACCTCGGTCGTCGCGAACAGGAACTTCACATGCCCCGGCGGCTCTTCCAGCGTCTTGAGCAACGCGTTGAACGCGTTCTTCGACAGCATGTGCACTTCGTCGATGATGTAGATCTTGTACCGCGCCGACACCGCCGAATAGCGCGACGCATCGATGATCTCGCGGACATCGTCGACGCCGGTATGGCTGGCGGCGTCCATCTCGATCACGTCAATATGCCGCCCTTCGGCAATCGCGCGGCACGGTTCGCACACGCCGCACGGATCGATCGTCGGCCCGCCCTGCCCGTCCGGCCCGATGCAGTTCAATGCCTTGGCGATCAGCCGCGCGGTCGACGTCTTGCCGACCCCGCGCACGCCGGTCAGCAGAAACGCATGCGCCAGCCGGTCGCGCCGAATCGCGTTCCCCAGCGTCTGCACCATCGCATCCTGCCCGATCAGTTCGGCAAAGGTCTGCGGCCGGTATTTGCGCGCAAGCACGCGATACACGCTGTCGCGCGGCTGGGGTGGTTCGTCGAGGCCAAGGAATGAATCGGACATTGCGTGGGACCCTAGCGGGTCATGCGGCGCGCGTCATGTGGGGAAGGTGGGAGCCGGGACGACCCGACACGAAAATCGTTACGGCTGCTTCCTTCCGGATCTGACCGGGTTGGCGACGGCATCGTCCGCCCGACTCCCGCGGCGCAGATAGGCGGAAGTGTGCGCGATTGCAATGACTCCGCTCGTGGATATCCTGCCACCTCACTGCAACGAAGCGCGCACTAGTTCAAAATGCCGCAGTGAAATCCCGAATGTCGCTGCGAAAATCCGAAACGCCACACCGACAATTTTATTGGCCTTGGTCGCCCTTCAGGTTCGCTACAGGGAAAGCAATGGGAGGCGATGTGTCGGACGAAAGCGAGACGGTTCTGAACAGACTGAGCGACAGCGAGCGCGAAATGCTGCGATTGCTCGGCGAAGGGCATACCGCAAAGAGCATCGCGGCAATCACACGACGCTCCATATCCTCAGTCAACGAGCATCTGCGCCGCGCGCGCCGCAAGACCGGCGCCAGCAGCAGCCGCGAGCTTGCGCGGTTACTGCGCGACGAAAAAATTGTTGACGAGAAAGTCGGTCTACCTCTGACCGGATCGACCTTGCATAGCCGACGCCCTCGCCTCATTCGCAAGGGAGCCTTGGCAATGACTATTCTGCTATCCGCCGCATTCGCCGCGGCGATGATCTTAAAACCGGCCATTAAGTCGCAGCCCCCCGGTCGCGACCCGTTACTTGAAAGGCTCTATCCCCACTCGGACACCGAGCCGCGCGCGCTGGCGAAGCGGTTGCGCGTCGAGGCGCGTTTGGCCAGCTGGGCGGAACCGACAGAAGCCTCGTTGCGCGCGTATTACGCGCCACTATCTCGGTCACGCGACGTTGAGCTGATCCATATAATCTGCGGCGCGACGGTATGTGAGGTTGCCGGTAAGCTCAGGGCAACCGATCCCAAGGCGATCAACGCGGCGATGATGACATTGCAGAACAGCCGCGGCGGACCGACGGGCTTGAGACATGCGTCCGTGAGCTTCAGTCGCGAACTGTTCGCCATCCACTGGCTCCGCGAAGAGTAATTCCGCTTAGCTAAAGTGCCGCGCCAGCGATCAAGCGAGAGAGCGGTGACTCGCCATGAGGCCGCTGCTAAGCCCCGCACGATGCGCATTTTATTGCTGGGCGCCGGGGGGTTCATCGGCCGGCATATCCTGTCCGAATTGCTGGCGAGTGGTCATCAGGTCCGCGCCGTCGCGCGCGATGTGACGCGGCTGCGGGAGGCGGAGCCGGGCGCAGAGTGGGTCGCGATCGACCTCGCTCGCGCGACCGATCCTGAAGGCTGGCGACCGCACCTGTCCGGCATCGACTGTGTGGTCAACGCGGCGGGCGTGCTGCGTGGGCCGGAGATGGCGGCGGTGCATGTCGACATGCCGCGCGCGCTCCACGCCGCGTGCAAAAAGGCGGAGATCCGCCGCGTCATCCTGATCTCCGCCGTCAGCGCGCGGGCCGATGTCGCCACCGACTATGCCGCGACCAAGCTTGCGGGCGAAGCTGCACTGCGCGATTCGGGCCTGCGCTGGACGATTTTCCGCCCCTCCTTGGTCATCGCTGAGGGCAGCTATGGCGGCACCTCGCTGCTGCGCGGCCTCGCCGCCCTGCCCTTTGCCCAGCCGCTGGCGGGTGACGGCAACTTCGCCTTCTCGCCGATCCATGCCGACGATCTCGCCCGCTCGGTCCGCCTTGCGTGCGAGGATTTGTGGTTCGTCGGCCAGAGCTTTGAGCCCGCCGGGCCGGAAACGCTCACTCTGCGCGATCTGATGACGCGCTACCGCAACTGGCTCGGCCTTGGTCCCAGCCGCTTGGTCCGCGTGCCGATGCCGGTGATGCGCGCGCTGGGCCGAATCGGCGACCTCGCCGGGTCCGGCCCGGTCTCGACCAACAGCCTGACCCAACTCGTTGCGGGCAATGCCGCCGATGGCGCCGCCTTTGCCCAGGCGGTCGGCTTCCGCCCCCGCAGCGTGGCACAGGCGATGCGCGACCGCGCCGCCGGGGTGCAGGACCGCTGGCACGCGCGCCTGTTTTTCCTCGCCCCCGCGATCCGTTGGGGCCTCGCGCTGCTGTGGCTCGCCTCCGCGCTGCTCGGCCTGTTTGCGGGACGCGCGCAAACGCTCGAATGGCTCGGCGCGATCGGCGCGCCTGAGGGGGCCGCCATGCCACTCCAGATCGGCACCGCTTTGCTCGACCTCGCCATCGCGGCGCTCGTTCTGCGCGACCGCACCGCGCGGACCGCAACCGCCGTCCAGCTCGCGGTCGTCACCGGCTACACGCTCGTCCTCACGCTAGGCCTGCCCGCGCTCTGGGCCGACCCGCTCGGGCCGCTGCTCAAGAACCTGCCGATCCTGCTGCTGATCCTCGTCCATGGCGCGATCGGCGACCGGCGATGACCTATCTGCTGGTCAAATGGGTGCATATCCTCAGCTCCACCGTCCTGTTCGGCTTCGGCGCAGGCACCGCCTGGTATCTGTGGAACGCGCACCGCAGCGGCGATCCCGCGACGATCGCCAGCGTTGGCACGATGGTGGTGCGCGCCGACTGGATCTTCACCGGCACCAGCGGCGTGGTTCAGCCGGTCAGCGGGCTGATTCTGCTTCATCTGCTCGGCATCTCGTTCACCGAAAGCTGGGTGCTGGCCAGCGTCGCGCTCTATCTGCTCGCCTTCGCCTGCTGGGTGCCGGTGGTCGGCCTCCAGATCCGCGCCCGCGACCTCGCCCGCGCGGCGCTCGCCAGCGGCCAGCCGCTCGGCGCGGAGTATCATCGCGCGATGCGACTATGGTTCATCCTCGGCTGGCCCGCCTTCCTGGGCCTCACCGCCGTCTTCTGGCTGATGGTCGCCAAACCGCAATTGTGGTGAGCGGTCAGGCGAACAACGCCCCGACCAGCTCCCCGACCTTCGCATGCGCCGCATTCGCCTTCGCCGACTCCAGCCCCGGCGCGTCGAGGTAACAGGCGATCAGGATCGGCTTGCGGCCCGGCGGCGTCGCGATCGCGATGGTGTTGAAATAGCCTTCGCCGCTCGTCCCGGTCTTGTCCCCGACGCGCCAGTCCTTGGGCAGCCCCGCGCGCAGCCGGTCCTTGCCGGTGGGCGACGCCTCCATCCATCCGATCAGCTTCGCCCGCGACGCCGGTGACAGCACATCGCCCAGCAGCAAGCGGTTCATCAGCCACAGCATCGCCTCGGGCGTGGTCGTATCGCGTACCTCGCCATTGCGGACATTGTTGAGCGACGGCTCGTCGCGGTCCGACCGGGTGAGCTGATCGCCCGCGTCGCGGATGAACTTGGTCAGCCCACGCGGCCCCGAAATCTGCCCGAACAACAGGTTTGCGGCGCTATTGTCGCTCATCACCACCGCCGCCTCGCACAGTGCGTCGATCGACATCGCGCCCTTGGCCAGGTTCGCCTTCACGACCGGCGCATAGTCGAGAAGGTCCGCCTCACCGAACCGAATCTCGCGCGCCAGATCGAGCTCGCCGCGATCCACGCGCGCCAGCACTGCGGCGACCAGCGGCACCTTGAAGGTCGAGCACATCGCAAAGCGCGCCTCAGCCCCATCCGAAAAGCGCCGCCCGGTGCCGCTGTCATAGACGGCAACGCCCAGCCGCCCGCCCGTCTCGGCCCGGATACGGTCGAACGGCCCGACCTTTTGCGCAAAGGCGGGAGCGGCGGCGAGCGCAGCGGCGCCCACAATCACGGTGCGGCGAGTCGTCATCATCATCGTCCCTGCATATCACGATGTTCTGAAGGCAGGCTGACCGTCAGCCCGTCCAGCTCCGGCGTCAGCACGATCTGGCACGACAGCCGGCTGGTCCGCGTCGCCCCGACGGCAAGGTCGAGCATATCCTCTTCCTCCTCGCTCGCGCGCGGCAGCCGGCCGAAATCCTCCGCCGCGACGATGACGTGGCAGGTGGAGCAGGCCATCTGCCCCTCGCACGTCCCCTCCAGCGGCATGCCCCGCGCCTGGCCGACTTCGAGCAGCCGGTCGCCCGCCGCGCCCTCGGCGTCGGCGGCGAGAGCCCCATCGGGCGTCAGGAACCGCACCTTGATCATGCCGCGATCCTCTGGGCGCGGGCGGCCGCGTCAATGCGCTGGATGGCGTCCAACAAATCCTCCTCTGTGGTATAGCGACCGAACCCAAGCCTTATGCTCGACCGCGCCTCGGCATCGCTCAGGCCCAGCGCCTGCAACACGTGACTCGGCCGCCCCGATCCGCTGGCGCAGGCCGACCCGGCCGAAAAGGCAATATCGCGCAGCTCGGACATCAGCCGCGCGACGTCCAGCTCCGGATAGCGCAGGTTGAGATTGCCGGGATAACGCTCATCCTTCGACCCATTCAGCGTCCAGCCCGCACTCCCCAGCGCCTGAAACCCCGCACGGAACAGCTGCGCCGCATGCGCGCGATCCGCCCCGAACCGCTGCTTGGCCAGCGCCGTCGCCGCCCCGAACCCGGCGCACAAAGCGGGCGACAAGGTACCCGAGCGCCCGCCCGGCTCCTGCCCGCCACCGTGCAGCAGCGGCTCCAGCGTCACGCCATCGCGCACCCACAAAGCCCCGACGCCCTTCGGCCCATGAATTTTATGGGCCGACACCGCGACCAGATCGACGCCATCGGGGATCGCCACGCGCCCAAAGCCCTGCACCGCATCGGTCAGCATCAACGCGCCCACCGCCCTGGCCAGCTCCGCCAGCGCCTCGACCGGCTGGATCACCCCGATCTCGTTATTGACCAGCATCGCCGCGACCAGCCCCGTCCCCGGCCCGATCGCCGCCCGTGCCGCGTTAAGATCGACCAGACCCTCCCGCCCGACTGGCAGCACGGTCACGTCGCGCCCGCGCCGCGCCTCCGCCGCCACCGTGTCGAGGACGGCGGCATGTTCGGTCGCGATCGTCACGATCCCGCCGGTCGTGCCCTTGATCGCCCAGTTCAGCGCCTCGGTGGCGCCACTGGTAAAGGTCACCGTCCCGCCATCAGGCATCAGCCCCGCGACCTGCTCGCGCGCCACCTCGACCGCCGCCTTCGCCTTGCGCCCGGCCGCATGTGCCGAGTGCGGATTGGCGAAATTCTCCTTCATCCACGGCGCCATTGCGGCCAAAGCCTCGGGCGCCAGCGGCGTCGTCGCCTGATAATCCAGATAGATCATGCCGCCCGCACCCGCGCTTCATCGGCGATCTGGCGCCATAACGCCGCGAATGCGTCGACGTCAGCCTCCGTGGTCGTCCGCCCGAAACTCACCCGCACCACCTCACGCAGCGCCGGCTCGTCCCAGCCCATCGCGGTCAGCACATGGCTCGGGCGCAAGCTACCCGAGGCACACGCGCTGCCCGCCGACACCGATATCCCGGCGAGGTCGAACCGGATCAGCTGCGCCGCCGACGACACGCCCGGCATGCGATACGCTCCGATCAGCGGGCTTCGCAGACTGGCAGCCCCGACCACCTCGACGCCGGGCAGCGCCGCCTCCAGCCGCGCGCGCAGCCGCGCCATCGCAGCCATGTCCTCCGGCACCGCCAGCGCGGCGGCATAGCCCAAAGCGCCGGGCAAATTCTCGGTCCCTGCGCGATAGCCCTTTTCCTGCCCCCCGGTCGGGATCAGCTTGCCAAAGTCCCGCACCAGCAGCGCGCCGACACCCGGCGGCCCACCGCGCTTGTGCGCCGACACCACGACTAGATCGGCCTGCTTGATCGCGGGATCGGCCCCGGCCGGCATCTGCGCCGCATCGACGATCAAAATGCCGCCCGCCGCATGGATGATCTCGGCAATCTCCGCGATCGGCTGCCGCACCCCGGTCTCGCTGTTCGCCCACTGCACGCACAAGGCCGTGTCCGGCCCGACTGCCGCCTTCAGCGCCTCGCGGTCGATGATGCCATGCGCATCGACCGGCAAAGTCCGCGCCCCCTCCGCCAGCCGCAGCACCGCGTCATGCTCGACCGCCGTGATCAGCGTCGCCCGCGCCATGCTCCGCCGCAGCGCGATGTGCAGCGCCTCGCTCGCCCCGCTGGTAAAGATCAGCTCGTGCGGCCAGCCATAGGCGCCCGCCACCGCCCGCCGCGCCGCTTCCAGCGCCGCACGCGCCGCGCGTCCCTCGGCATGCGGCGATGACGGATTGGCCCAATGCGCCATGCCTTCAGTCACCGCAGCCTGCGCCTCGGGCAGCATCGGCGTGGTCGCGGCATGGTCCAGATAGATGCGGTCGGTCAGGGGAATCGTTCCAATTGCTTGTCGGGGCGTGAGGTCTATATAGCCTGCACCCGTTTCCGCGCTACCGCGCGCCCACAATAGAGCAGGTCCACTTTGCCCGAAGTCATCATCCCCGGTCCCGAAGGCCGCCTCGAAGGGCGTTTCGCCCCCGCCCCCCGCCCCCGCGCACCGGTCGCGATGATCCTGCATCCGCATCCCAATGCGGGCGGCACGATGAACAACCGCATCGTGCAGGAGCTGTACAAGACGTTCCAGCGCCGCGGCTTCGCGACGCTGCGCTTCAACTTCCGCGGCGTCGGCAAGAGCCAGGGCACGTTCGACAACGGAATCGGCGAGCTGAGCGACGCCGCATCCGCGCTCGACTGGGTGCAGAGCTTCCACCCCGAGGCTTCGACCACCTGGATCGCGGGCGTCAGCTTCGGCGCGTGGATCGGCATGCAGCTGCTGATGCGCCGCCCGGAGATCCGCGGCTTCATCTCGGTCGCCCCGCCCGCGAACATGTACGACTTCACCTTCCTCGCCCCCTGCCCCAGCTCGGGCATCATCATCCAGGGAGAGGGCGACGAGGTGGTGACGCCCAACGCGGTGCAGAAGCTGGTCGACAAGCTGCGCACGCAAAAGCACATCACCATCCACCACGACACGATTCCCGGCGCGAACCATTTCTTCGAGCACGAAATGGACCAGCTGATGCGCAGCGTGGACAACTACCTCGACATGCGCCTCGACCCCAACTCGCCGATCCGGTGAGCGGGCCGGACTCAGCGACGATCGACAATGGTCTGGGCGCCTTGCTTGGACTTGCTGTTGGCGACGCGCTGGGCACGACGCTTGAGTTCTCCGCACGCGATTCCGGGCCGCCGCTGACCGACATGGTTGGCGGCGGCCCGTTTTCGCTGGAGCCAGGTCAATGGACCGACGACACCGCGATGGCGCTTGCGCTGGCGGATACGCTCGCTGGGCATGACCTGTTCGACCCGCGGGCGTGCATGAATCGCTTCGTGAACTGGTATCGCCGGGGCGCATATAGCTGCACCGGAACCTGCTTCGATATCGGCAGCACGACGCGGACCGCGCTTACGGTCGCTGAAGAAACGGGTGAGCCCTTTTCCGGGCCGACCAATTCACGCAGCGCGGGCAATGGATCGCTCATGCGCCTTTCACCGGTCGCCCTGTGGGGCTGGGATCGTGACGCCGCGCTGGTCGCTGAGGTCGCCCGAGACCAGAGTCGCCTGACCCACGGCGCCGATGAATGCCTCGCCGCATGCGAAGGCTTTGCCGCACTGCTCGTGCGGGCAATCCGTGGCGAACCGAAGGCCGCGCTACTCGCACCGCAACGGGTCGATGCGCCCCGTGCCGTGGCGGAGATACTCGGCGGCGCGTGGCGCGAAATGGCACGATCACAGATCAGTTCCAGCGGCTATGTCGTTCACAGCCTTGAGGCGGCGTTATGGTGTGTCGGCAACTCCGATGGGTTCGACGAGGCGGTCCTGCTCGCCGCGAATCTTGGTGATGACGCCGATACCGTCGCGGCGATCACCGGACAGCTTGCTGGAGCAATCTACGGGGCAGGAGCCATTCCCGTGACATGGCTCAATCGGCTGGCGTGGCGGGATGAAATCCGCGCGGTCGGACTTCGCCTTCTCACCGAGCGCTGATCGTCTGGCGCCTCTATCCTTTTGTCCCCGCCCGAAGCATGATCGCCCCATGAAGCAATCCACCGCGATCAAACTCGCCGCCGGCGTCGCCGCCGCCACTATTGGCGGCCTGTTCCTCTACTCCCGCGCAACCCGCCCGCCGGTGATCAATCCGAAGGTGCCGGAGCCGGCCAAGCCGGTCGACCTCATCCGCTACACCGGCACCTGGTACGAACTCGCGCGGCATGAGAACCGCTTCCAGAAGGGCATGGATTCGGTCACCGCCGACTATGGCCTGGAGCCGGGCGGCAAGGTCAGCATCGTCAACAGCGGCATCCGCGCCGGCGAAACCGAACGCGACGTCAGCGAAGGCACCGCGATCGTCGCCGACGAAGACACCAACGCCAAGCTCAAGGTGTCGTTCTTCGGCCCGCTCTACACCGGCGACTATTGGGTGCTCGACCATGGCGACGAGTATGACTGGTCGATCGTCGGCGAACCGTCGGGCCGCTATCTCTGGCTCCTCGCCCGCGATCCCCGCCCCGACCCGGCGCTGATCCAATCACTCCTCACCCGGGTCGAAGAACTGGGCTATGACCGCTGGGCGCTGCGCATCACGCAGCAGGCCTTAGCCAGCCCGAATAGGCTCTAAAACTCGCCCGGCTGCAGCGCGATGCGGCGCGTCCCTCCGGCCTGTTCGATCGCCGCCTTCACATCCGCACGCGCCTTGAGTTCGGGCATGCGCTTGGCAAAGGAATAGACCGGCTCACCCGGCAGCGGCGGGTTATAGTCGCTCCATCGCGCAAGCGTCGCCGCCCGCTGATCGGGGTCATCCAGCGCGGCGATCAGCGATTTCGCTGCCGCATCCATGTCGCCGATGCAGATCAGGACATAGGTCAGCGCCTCGCGATGATCCTTGGCCCGCGCTTCCATGAATGCGCGGTCCTCCGCCAGCGCCGTGGCATTGCCGAGCGCCGCATTGGCGCAGCCGCGCGCCAGCCGCAGCTCCATCGCGCCATAGGGGCTGACCGGGAAATCACCCTCCGCCGCTGCCAGCGTCTTGAGGGTCTCCGCCGGCCGCCCGAAGCGGTTCTGCGAATGCGCGCGATTGATCACCTGGCTGACGTTCGCGACGCCGTCCTCGCCCAGTTTCGCGCCCTCGGCAAAGGCGGCGACGGTCGCGTCATAGTCGCCCAGCATCTCCTGGGTTCGCGCGACGCTGTCCCACCACCAATTGTGCCACTCGCCGGCGTCGTCATAGTCGGACAGCGACTTGCCGCCCGCCCGCGCGCTTTCCAGCTCGGCGAGCGCCTCCTTGGGCCGACCCAGCGCGCGCAGCGACCGCGCGCCATCCGTCAGCGGCTGCAGATATTTCGGGTAGCGCGCCGCTGCAGCCTTGGCCCGTTCCAGATCGCGTTCGACCGCCTTTCGCGCGTCGAAATCGCCGGGTAGAAACGTGCGCAGCCGCCGGTCGAAGCTGATGTCCAGCAGCGTCGCTGCGGACTCGATCTCCCCGACCAACGCCCGCGCGCGCGCCGCGTCGCCCCGGTCGAGCATCAGTCCCGCGAGCGTCTCGCGAAACCCGTCCTTGTCCGCAAGCGGCTCTGCCGGGTCAAAGGCCGGGTCGGTCAGGATGGTCAGCAACTGGAGCTGCAACGCATCCTGCTTCGCCTCGCGCAGCTTCCGGCTGAGCTGATACAGCCAGCGCAGTTCGATCCCGTTCAGCGCCGCGCCGCGCCCCTGGCTCATCGCCACGACCGTCGCCGTCGCGGCGGCATGATCCTCCATGTCCAGCTCAAGACCGAAGCGCAGCCGCCACAGATCGTCGCTCGCCGCATCGATCGCAGTGCCCGCTACCGTCGCCGCCCGCGCCTCCGCGATCCGCCCGCCGCGCATCTCGCACATTGCGGCGAGATGATAGCCCAGCGCCGCGAGTTCGCCGGGCAGTTCGGCGATTGCCTTGGCCTTCAGCGTCGGCCGCAGCAGCTTGAGCGCGGTGGGGCAATCGTCCTTCCGCGCCGCCTCATACGCCTTTTGCAACTGCGCGCGCGTCTTCGCTTCGTCCGCGCTGGCCGATGGCGTCCCCGCCAGGATCGTCGCACCGGCCAATACCGCTGCCACCCATATCTTCATGATTTCCCCCCGATTTCGCGCCAGTCTAACCCGCGCGCATGGGAGCGAAAGCGAAATCGTCGCGGCGTCACACCGTCCAGATCAGCACATTGCCGACCAGCACCACCGCGCACACGATCATCAGCACGCCCTTGGTCCGGTCCCCCTTGCGGATCATCATCACCCCGCCCCACACCAGCACCACCGCCGCGATCAGCAGCAGCGACAGGGTCATATTGGCGGCGGCGGACAATTCGGGGCGCATGCTCACTCTCCTGCCGCGCTTTCCCGCGCGCGTCGAGTGCCAGGATCGTTAATGCGATTGACTCGCAACACGCCCGCTGCCAAGGGCGCTGAAAGTTTAGCCTTTCACCGCCCTAGCCAGAAAAGGTTGCGCCGCGCACCGCTGGCCTTTAGCCGAGCCGCCAATGTCCGACCGTAACGCCATCCCCCTCGCCCCGTCCGCCGCGCTAACCGTGGAGACCGTGCTCAGCGTCCGTCACTGGAACGAGCATCTGTTCAGCTTCACCATCACGCGCCCGCAAAGCTTCCGCTTCCGCTCGGGCGAGTTCGTGATGCTGGGCCTGCCCGGCGAAGGCCGTCCGCTGCTGCGCGCCTATTCGATCGCCAGCCCTGCCTGGGCCGAGGAACTCGAATTCCTCTCGATCAAGGTGCCCGACGGTCCGCTGACGTCGAAACTTCAGCTGATTCAGCCGGGCGACCAGCTGTTCCTCGGCCGCAAGCCGACCGGCACGCTCGTCACCGACGCGCTGCTGCCCGGCAAGCGCCTGTTCTTCCTCTCGACCGGCACCGGCCTCGCGCCGTTCCTCAGCCTCGCCCGCGATCCCGACGTCTATGAGATGTTCGACCAGGTCCAGCTGGTCCACTCGGTCCGCCGCGTCAGCGACCTCGCCTTCCGTGAGGAGCTGGAGGCACAGCTCGCCGGCGACCCGCTGGTGCAGGATCAGGCGCTGGTTCAGTTCAGCTACCTGCCCACCGTCACGCGTGAGCCGTTCCCTACAAACCAGCGCATCGGCACACTGATCGAAAATGGCGCGCTGTTCACCGGCCCCAACATGGCAGGCGAAAAGCGCCTCGACCCCGAAACCGACCGCATCATGCTGTGCGGCAGCATGGAGATGATCAAGGATCTCTCCGCAATGCTGGACGGCATGGGCTTCGAGGAAGGCTCGAACAGCAGGCCCGGCCACTACGTCATCGAACGCGCGTTCGTCGGCTGAGCCAACCCGTCGCCCCGGCGCAGGCCGGGGCCGCCAGCGGCTCATTCCCTAATTGCCCCCGCCGCGATGGTAACGCTATCACCTCTCCGACACACAATCGGAGAGGACGGCGATGCCCCACACCCCCATCTCACGCCGCGGCTTTATCGAAGCCACCGGCGCCCTCGCCGCCACGCTGACCACCACCGCCAGCGCCACAACCCCGTTCCCCCGGCCCCAGCTCAAGGGCCTCCCCCTGCCCGGCGGCGTCCGCCTCCCCGCCACGCCGCCCCGCCGCAAGCGTGAGGACAGCGTCGGCATCGCGATCGTCGGGCTCGGCGGCTACGCCCTCAACCAGATCATGCCGCGCATCGATCAGGCCGAGCGCATGCACATCGCCGCGCTCGTCTCCGGCAACCCGGCCAAGCTGGCTCAGGTCGGCGACGCCTATGGCGTGCCCACCGACGCGCGCTATTCCTACGCAGACTTCGACAGGATCGCCGCCGATGACCGCATCCAGGCGGTGTACATCATCCTCCCCACCGCCTTTCACGCCGACTTCACGCTCCGCGCCTTTGCCGCGGGCAAGCATGTGCTGTGCGAAAAGCCGATGGCGCTATCCAGCACCGAATGCGAAGCGATGATCGCCGCCGGCCGCCGTGCCAACCGCAAGCTGATGATCGCCTATCGCTGCCATTTCGAGCCGTACAATGTCGAGGCAATGCGCCTGATGCGCGAGCGCGCGGTCGGCACCATCCGCCTGATCCGCACCGACCAATCCTATCGCGCCGGCCCGACCACCCCGGCCCAGAACTGGCGCTTCAACCGCGCGCTCGCCGGGGGCGGCCCGCTCGAGGATTACGGCCTCTACGGCCTGCAATCCGCGCTCTACCTCAGCGGCGAGATGCCCGACAGCATCAGCGCCTCGACTTTTCAGCCCAGCGGCGACCCGCGCTTCACCGAAATCTTCGCCCATGTCGCGTCGCAACTGACCTTCCCCTCGGGCGCGGTCGCCCAGCTCGCCACGTCCTACGACGCGGCCGGAGCCAATCTCGCCCAGGTGCGCGGCACGCACGGCACCCTCATCATGGACCCCGCCACCGGCTATGCCGGGCAAAGGATGCGGATCGAAGGGCAGAACGCCCGCGACCTCACCCCCGGCGACCCGACCACCCAGTTCGCCGGACAGCTCAATCATTTCGCCAATGCCATCCGCGACAACAGCCCGATCCTCACCGGCGGCGAGATGGGACTGCGCGACATCCGCCTGATCGAGGCGATCTACGCCTCGGCCCGCACCGGGCGGACGGTGAAGCTCGCCCCGGACGGGCGGATCCGGGGATGAAGCTGTCGCCAAGCGACCGGATTTAGGTGCATCAACCGCCGATCAGCGCCTGGGTGCGCCGGATTGAGATAGCTGCCACGCCACCGCAACCTGTCCGGCAAAGATCGGGGCATATCTGCGTAACTCCGCCTGAGCGGTGGCATCGAACGCGGCGAAGCTGCGTATCCGGTCCATCGCACCGGTTTCGGCGCGTCGGTACAGGCTGCGTGCTTCGGCGGGTGCCCGTGCATGTTTGCCCAGCAACGCCGCCAGCGTCCAGTTTCCGGCAATGCGGTTGGGGTGCGCGGGCGGCAGCGCCTCTGCGATCTTTTGCGCCTGCCGCATCAGGGCTTCGGCATCCGCGGTGCGGCCCTGCGACTCCAGGTTTCGGGCAAGCGTGAACATCGCGCCCGCCACCAGCGGGTGGGTTGGCGGCAACGTCTTTTGCCGCACCGCGAGCGCCTTGCGATGCAGGGGTTCGGCGGCCGCGAAACGCTGTTGCCAGCTCAGATTGTCGGCCAGATTTTCGTAGATGATCGACAGGTCCGGGTGATCGGGTGCAAATGTCCGCTCGGCGATGGCGAGCGCCTTGCGCAACAGCGGTTCGGCCTCTTCATACCGCTCAAGCTCGTTCAAATTCGTCGCAAGGTTGGAAAAGGCAAAAGCGATGTCGCGCAACACAGGCGGGCTCGCTGCCTCGCGCAGCGCCAGCACGCGGCGATAGATCGGGTCCGCCTCCTCGCGCCTCCCTTGGATCGACAGGATTGAGGCCAGCGCCTCATAGCCGGCGGCAATGCCGGGATCGCCAGGCTTCATATGCGCCTCACGCAGCCGCAGCGATGTGCGGATCGCCGCCTCCGCCCCGGCATAATTGCCCTGTGATTGCAGGTTCCAGCCCAAGTTGCTGTAATTTTCGGCGATCAACCTGTGGCCCGGCGGCAGCACCGCTTCCTGAATGGCCAGCGCCTTGCGGATCAATGCTTCGCCTTGGTCGACCCGACCTTGGTTATCGATGGCGAATGCCAGGCTGGTGTAAAGCGTCGATTGCCCCATCCTGTCGGCGTTCGGATCGGCCTCAACGATCGTGACGGCCTTCAGCAGGACCTGCTCGGCCTCGGGATAGCGACCCAGTTCATTGAGGATCAGGCCCAGCACGCGATAGCGGGGAACCAGCCGCGGGTCGCCGGGCGGCACGAGCGCTTCGTAGAATGCAACCGCCCGGCGAGCGAACGGTTCGGCCTCGCTGTCGCGATCCTGTTCGCGCAGCGTGACGGCAAGGTCGGTCAGGACCAGCGCATGGGGAAACTTGCCCGCATCTGCCCCCTGCTCGAACAGGGTTGCCGCTCGGCGGAGCGCAACCTCCGCCTCGGCATATCGCGAGAGCCCGAACAGCGCTTGACCAAGTTGCGCGTTCAACATTGCCAGCGATGGATGCTCCGGCGGGTGCGTCGCGATCACGGCGCGCAACAAGGGGACGGCTTCGGCATTCTTGTCCACGGCTATCAGCGCCCGAAGAAGATAGCCGGTCGCAATGCCACGATCCTTGTGTCCCGCAGGCAAGGCTCGATCGGCGATCGCCACAGCAGCGCGCGCAAATTTTTCGCTGCGCTCGATATCGGGAATGCGCCACGCAATGTTCGCCCCGCCCAGCATCAGGTCGAGGCAATGATCGTTCTCCGGACGGGCCGCGACACAGGCCGTCCCCGCCTTCTCCAGAATGGCGACGGCGGCGGTCAGGTCCTTGCGCGCAAAAGCGTCGAAAAAGTCCGGCGGCAGTTCGGCCCGCCCCGGCGTTTGGAGGGGGGCAGTGGCGACAGCGATGAGTCCGGCCAGCCAGATCATGACGGCAGATGAATTAGCAGAGACCTCGCCATTGCACTTCAGACAAGTTCAGAGCCACGTGGCGGCGCCGAGCAGCCCCTCTTCCAATGTTGGAAATTCCCTGATTTAAACTGATTGGTGAACCCCAACCCGCCGCGTCCCCCTTATAAAAGCTTGGCGCCTGACACCCGTTGCGCAGGTGTCGCGTCGCCGTCACGCACCCGTCGCCCGCGGGTCGCGCAGGTGTCGCGTCACCGTCGCCTCGCAGGTGTCTGCCAGTCGCAAACCCGTCCACTCGGCCCGAAACCCCGCGTTTTTCGTCCGCTTCGTCCGGACATCCCCACGCCGCCGTCAGTCGTCCCCGCTCAGCACCCGGGCATAGGCCGCCGGGTCGGCATTGCCGCCGCTCAGCACCACCAGCAGGTCGGGCCGCGCCTCGACCTTGCCCGCCAGCAGCGCGGCGAGCGCGACCGAGCCACCCGGTTCGATCACCAGCCGCAGTTTCCGCGCCGCCCAGCGCTGAGCCGCCCGCACCTCGGCCTCGGTCACCCGCACGCCCGTAGCCCCGCGCCGCGACAGTACGTCGAAGGTCAGCGGCGAGACGCGCAACGTCTGCAGCGAATCGCAGGCCGTCGGCGGCGGATTGTCGCAAACCGGCTCGATCCACCCCGCCTCCAGGCTGCGGCACATATCGTCCCAACCTTCCGGTTCGACCACCGTCACCTGCGCATCGGGCAGCGCCAGCGCGACCCCGGCGGCAAGCCCGCCACCGCCGCACGGCAGCACGACCTGCGCCGGGTCGGGCAGCTTCATCTCGGCCGCTTGCGTCAGCACCTCGATCCCCAGGCTCCCCTGCCCCTCGATCACCCAGGGGTCATCGAACGGCGGCACCAAGGTCGCCCCACGGGCATGGGCCAGATGCGCGGCGATCTTGTCGCGATTCTCGGTCATCCGGTCATAGCTGACTACTTCGGCGCCCAGCGCCAGCGTCGCCTCCCGCTTCAGCGCCGGGGCGTCGCTCGGCATCACGATCACCGCCGGCACGCCGAGTCGCTTCGCCGCCCATGCAACACCCTGCGCATGGTTGCCCGACGAAAACCCGACCACACCCTTGGCACGGACGTCCGCGTCGATCGCGGTCAGCCTGTGCCACGCGCCGCGAATTTTGAAGGCGCCGATCGGCTGCAGCGATTCGGCCTTGAACATCACCGGCACGCCGCGGATTTCCGCCACGAACAAGGGAGTTGGCGGCAGGATCGCCGCAATCTTTGCCGCTGCGTCCCGCACGCCGGCCCGGGTAGGCTGTCGCAATATCGTCACATCTCACCCCACCACGCTCAAATGGGTCCAAAACTACTTTACAGGGGGGACCCCCGACCCTAAATGCCCCCTTCCGCTGCCCCATGGGACTTCCAACCGCAAGGCAGCTTTAACCGTACGGCGCAAGCCACTTGGAGGTCCCTTGAGTTGCACAAGCATCATAGCGCGCTCGGGCTAGCGAAAGCCCTTCGTCCCGTCGAGCCGGTAACGCTCGTTCGTCCGCACGCTGCAAAGCGCGCCGCCCGCTTCTTTGTCGAGAAGTTTCCGGGAACGGTGCTCTATGCCGTCAAGGCGAACCCCTCCCCCGAATTGCTCCAGATCCTCTGGGACAGCGGTGTGACGCATTATGACGTCGCGTCGATCGGCGAAGTGCGCATGGCGCGCCGCGCCCTGCCCAAGGCGACCCTGTGCTTCATGCACCCGGTCAAGGCCGAGGAAGCGATCGAGGAAGCCTATTTCGTTCACGGCGTCCGCACCTTCAGCCTCGACACGATGGACGAGCTGGAAAAGATCGTGCGTGCCACCCGTGGTGCGACCGACCTCAACCTGTGCGTCCGCATCCGCGTGTCGTCCGATCACTCGAAGCTGAGCCTGGCGGCGAAGTTCGGTGCGGAGCCCGAGGATGTGGCCGACCTGCTGGTCGCGACCCGCCAGGCCGCCGACGCACTGGGCATCTGCTTCCATGTCGGTTCACAGGCGATGACCCCCACCGCCTATGCCGAAGCGATGGAGCGCGTCCGCGCGGCGATCGTCGCTTCGTCGGTCACGGTCGACATCGTCGATGTCGGCGGCGGCTTCCCGTCGACCTATCCGGGCATGGAGCCTCCGCCGCTCGAAACCTATTTCGGCGTGATCCACAATGCGTTCGAGAATCTGCCGATCTCGTACAGCGCCGAATTGTGGTGTGAGCCGGGCCGTGCGCTGTGCGCCGAGTATAGCTCGCTGATCGTTCGCGTCGAAAAGCGCCGCGGCGACGAGCTGTATATCAACGACGGTGCCTATGGCGCGCTGTTCGACGCAGCGCATGTCGGCTGGCGCTTCCCGGTCCGCGTCCTGCGCGACGATGCCGATGAAGCCGCCGAGATGACCGAGTACAGCTTCTACGGCCCGACCTGCGACGATCTCGATCACATGGCCGGCCCGTTCGAGCTGCCGTCGGATATCCAGGCCGGGGACTATATCGAGGTCGGCATGCTCGGCGCCTATGGCTCGGCCATGCGCACCGCTTTCAACGGCTTTGGCGAGGACAGCGTTCACACGGTCACCGACGAACCAATGGCGACGCTCTATTCGGGCATCGCGATCGAGCGCCCGACCAACGTCGTCAGCCTCGACCAGTTCAAACGCCGCGCGCGCCGCTGAACGGATATGAAAAGGGCCGCCATCCTAAAGGAGGGCGGCCCATTTTCCTGATTACTTCCGCGCCTTCCGCGCCGCATAGCGCGCATCCCGCGCCGCCTTCATCTCGGCCGCACTCGGCGGCTTCAGCCGCGCTTCCTTGAGCGCTGCAGCTGCCTCGGCGGCCGCCCGTTCCTCGGCCTGACGCTCGGCCTCAGCCTGCTTCTTCGCCAGCTTCTCCGCCTTCGCTGCAGCCAGCGCCTCCGCCTTCGCCGCACGCTGCTCGGCCAACGCCTGGTCGCGCGCTTCCTGCGCCTTGCGCCGCGCTTCCAGCTCGGCCGGATCTACCGCCGGCTTGGCGCGGAGCAGGTCGAGTGCCTTTTGCTTGGCCTTGGCGGCGGCGGCGGTGCGATCCTGAAATGAGGGTTCTTTGTAAGACATTGTACGTTCCAATAAACTAACGCGCACCCAAACGCACGCGATCGGGTCGCGTGCCGGGTGCGGCGCAATAGGTGTGGCCGGGGACACGCGGTCACTGCGCACCCCGGTCAATCGATCAGCGCTCGGCAGGTTCCCCGCCGCAGCGCGCAGCTTCAGCTCTGCCCGTCGAGAATGGCCTCGATCGCTGCAGTCACTTCTGCGATGTCAGCCATACCATCGACGCGCTGCACCAGTCCGCGCGCTTCGTAGATCGGCAGGATCGGCGTGGTCTTCGCGCGATATTCGGCCATGCGCGTGCGCACGGTCTCTTCATTATCGTCGGGCCTGCGCTTGAACTCGGTGCTCCCGCACACGTCGCACACGCCCGCCACCGCCGGCTGCTTGAAGCTGTCATGATAGCCCGCGCCACAATTGGCGCAGGTGAAGCGGCCGGTGATGCGTTCGACCAGCGCATCCTCATCCACGACGAGCTCAATCACATGGTCGAGGCTGCGGCCACGCTCGGCCAGCAGGGTGTCGAGCGACTCCGCCTGTGCCGCGGTCCGGGGGTAGCCATCGAAGATCGCGCCCTTGTCGCCCAGCGCATCCAGGCTCTCGCCGATGATGCCGCTGACGATCGCGTCGGAAACGAGCTCGCCCGCTTCCATCACCGCCTTCGCCTGCAGCCCGACCGGCGTCCCCGCCTTGACCGCCGCGCGCAGCATGTCGCCGGTCGACAGCTGCACCATGCCGCGCTCGCTTTCGAGCCGCGACGCCTGGGTCCCCTTGCCTGCGCCCGGAGGCCCCAACAGGATGATGTTCAACTGGCTTCCCCTTCCATGCCCCTGCTTAACGCAGGCGGCCGCCTTTCAGCTTCGCCTTCTTGATCAGGTCGCCATACTGGTGTGCCAGCAGGTGCGACTGGATCTGCGTGACCGTGTCCATCGTCACGTTCACGACGATGAGCAGGCTGGTCCCGCCGAGATAGAAGGGGATCGCGAGCGCCGACACAAGATATTCCGGCAACAGGCAGATGACGGTCAGGTACGCCGCACCAATCACGGTGATGCGTGTCAGCACATAATCGAAATAGGCCTCGGTGTTCTTACCCGGACGGATGCCGGGGATGAAGCCGCCATATTTCTTGAGGTTCTCTGCGGTCTCCTCCGGGTTGAACACGACCGCAGTGTAGAAGAACGAGAAGAAGATGATGCCGGCACCATAGAGCAGCATATAGACCAGGCTGCCATGCTGCAGATACTGGTTCAGCGTGATGATCAGGTCACCGCTCCAGCTCTGGCCGGCCTGAGCCTGACCAGCAAACTGGCTGATCGTCAGCGGCATCAGCAACAGCGAGCTGGCGAAGATCGGCGGGATCACGCCCGCGGTGTTGATCTTGAGCGGCAGATGGCTGCGATCGCTCTGAACGCCGCGCTGGGTCTGGCGCTTGGGATACTGGATCAGGATCCGGCGCTGCGCCCGCTCCATGAAGCAGATGAACAGGATCAGGCCCGCCACCGCCGCCAGAATCGCCACCAGCGTCACCGGGTTCATCGAGCCCGAGCGGCCGCCCTCGAACAGCTGCACCAGCGTCGTCGGCAGATGCGCGACGATGCCGGCCATGATGATCAGCGAGATGCCGTTGCCGACGCCGCGGCTAGTGATCTGCTCACCCAGCCACATCAGGAACATGGTACCGCCGATCAGCGAGATGACGGCCGCGATGCGGAACAGCATGCCCGGTTCGACCACCGGGGCAAGCCCCTGGCTCGCGCCCAGCGTCTCAAGACCCACGGCGATGAAATAGCCCTGGATCGCGGTCAGCGCGACGGTGCCGTAGCGGGTGTACTGGTTCAGCCGCTTGCGCCCACTCTCACCATCCTTCTTGATCGCGGCGAGCGTCGGCGACAGCGAGGTCGCGAGCTGCACGACGATCGACGCGGTAATGTACGGCATCACGCCCAGCGCGATCACCGACATGCGCTCCAGCGCGCCGCCCGAAAAGGTGTTGAAGAAGTCGAGCACGCCGCCCTGGGTGCGGTCGGCCAGCAGGCCCAGCTGCGTCGGATCGACGCCGGGCAGCGGCACGAAGCTGAGCATCCGGAAGATGATCAACGCGCCGAGCGTGAACCACAGGCGCTTCTTGAGTTCGGTGGCCTGTCCGAATTTGGACAGGTTGAGGCCGGATGCCATTGAATCGGCTGCGGATGCCATTGAAATTCTATCCCGGAAACCAAAGCGGCGGAGAAGCGTTTGCCGCTCCCCCGCCGCCCATATAGGTTACTGTCGGATCAGGGCAATGCACATCCATCGCCCCGTCCACAGCTAAAGTCAGGCCTTGCCGGCCTTCTTCGCGGCGATTTCCTTCTGCTTCACGCGATGCTTGGCAGCATGCTTGTCAGCAGCAGGGACGATCGTCGGGATGGTGACGGTGCCGCCAGCCTTCTCGACCGCCTCGATCGCGCCCTTCGACGCGCCGGCTACGGTGAAGCTGAGCTTCGCCTTCAGCTCACCCTTGGCGAGCAGACGGACGCCGTTCTTGCCACCACGGGCCAAGCCAACGGCCTGCAGCGCAGCGTGGTCGATTTCGGTCGCGGTCAGCTTGCCGGCGTCGATCAGCTTCTGGATCATGCCCAGATTGACCTCGGCATAGTCCTTGCCACGCGGATTGTTGAAGCCGCGCTTCGGGATGCGCATGTGGAGCGGCATCTGACCGCCCTCGAAGCCGTTGATCGCGACGCCCGAACGTGCCTTGGCACCCTTCTGGCCGCGGCCAGCGGTCTTGCCCTTGCCCGAGCCGATGCCGCGTCCGACGCGCATCCGGCCCTTACGGGCACCCTCATTATCGCGGATATCGTTGAGATTCATGTCGTGCACTCGCTTTCGCTTTAGTCGCGCTGGTTGAATTCCCGGACGGGCCGGGAAAATCGGAAAGGGGGCCGATAGCCCCCTCCCCTCATATTGTCACCTGGAAAAGATGCCGGGGGTTCAGCCCTCGACGACCTCGACCAGATGGGGCAGCTTCCGGATCATGCCGCGAACTTCGGGAGTGTCCTCCAGTTCGCTGACCCGGTGCATCTTGTTGAGGCCCAGACCGATCAGCGTCGCACGCTGATCCTTGGTCCGACGGATCGGCGAACCGATCTGCTTCACCTTGATCGTTGCCATGTCGCTTACTCCACGATCGCCGCGGCATCAGCCTCGGCGGTCTGCGAACCGCCGCGGCCAAGCAGATCGGCAATCTTCTTGCCGCGACGCTGGGCCACTGCCTTCGGAGAATACTGGTCGCCCAGTGCCTCGAAGGTCGCGCGGATCATGTTGTAGGGGTTGGACGTCCCGACCGACTTGGTCACCACGTCGGCCACGCCCAGGCTCTCGAACACGGCGCGCATCGGACCGCCGGCGATGATGCCGGTACCGGCAGGCGCCGAACGGACGGTCACCTGACCAGCGCCGAAATGGCCCTTGCCGTCATGGTGCAGCGTCCGGCCCTCGCGCAGCGGCACGCGGACCATCTTCTTCTTGGCAGCGGCAGTCGCCTTCGAAATGGCTTCCGGCACTTCGCGCGCCTTGCCATGACCGAAACCGACCCGGCCCTTGCCGTCGCCGACAACGACCAGCGCTGCAAAGCCGAAGCGCTTGCCGCCCTTCACGGTCTTGCTGACGCGGTTGATGTGGACCAGCTTTTCGATCAGCTCTTCGCCCTGCTCGTCGCGCGGGGTGCGATCGTCGCGACGACCACGACCGTCACGGCCACGACCGCCACCGCCACGATTGTCGCCACCACGGCCACCACGGCCACGACGGTTCTCGGTGCCGGCTTCGGCTGCTGCGCCCTCGACGGGCGTCTGGTTCTGTTCGTCAGCCATCTTAGAACTCCAATCCGCCTTCACGCGCGGCATCCGCCAGCGCCTTGACGCGTCCGTGGAACAGGAACCCGCCACGGTCGAACACGACCTGCGTCACGCCGGCCTGCTTGGCGACTTCCGCGATGCGTGCGCCGACGGCCTTGGCCGCGTCGATGTTGCCACCGTTCGTGCCACGGACATCCTTGTCCAGCGTCGAGGCTGCGGCGAGCGTCTTGCCCTGCGCATCGTCGATAACCTGCACATAGATGTGCTTGCCCGAGCGATGCACCGACAGCCGCGGACGACCGCCCGAGCGCGCGCGCAGCGCGGTACGGTTGCGGCGACGCCGCTTCTCGAAGAGAGAGAGACCCTTGCTCATTACTTCTTCTTCCCTTCCTTGCGGAAGATGAACTCGCCATCGTACTTGATGCCCTTGCCCTTATAGGGTTCAGGCTTACGCCAGCGACGGATTTCCGCGGCAAACTGGCCAACGGCCTGCTTGTCGTTGCCCGAGATTTCGACGGTCGTCTGGTCGGGGGTCTTGACCTCCACACCTTCCGGCACGTCCAGATCGACGTCATGCGAATAGCCGAGCTGCAGCTTCAGCTTGCGGCCCTGTGCGTTCGCACGATAGCCGACGCCGGTGATGAGCAGCTTCTTGGTGAAGCCCTCGGTCACGCCGGTCACCAGGTTCTGGACCAGCGTGCGCTGCATGCCCCAGAACGCCTTGGCGCGCTTGGTGTCGTTGGCGGGCTTCACCGTGATCGTGCCATCGCCCACTTCGTACGCGATGTCGTCAGCGGTCGGCATCGTCAGGGTGCCCTTCGGACCCTTGACGCTGATCTTGCCGCCCTCGACGCTGGCGGTGACGCCGGCGGGAACGGTGATCGGCTTCTTACCGGTGCGGCTCATCAGAACACCTCCGCGAGCACTTCGCCACCGACATTCTGCTCGCGCGCTTCGGCGTCCGACAGAACGCCACGCGGCGTCGAAACGATGGTGATGCCCAGGCCATTGCGCACCTTCGGCAGTTCCTTCGAACCCGAATAGACGCGGCGGCCAGGCTTCGAGACGCGCGCGATCGACTTGATCGCGGGCTGGCCCTCGAAATACTTCAGCTCGATGCGGATGCCGGCCGCGGGGCCCATCTGCTCTTCGCTGTAGCCACGGATATAACCCTCGCGCTGAAGCACGTCGAGGACACGCGCACGCAGCTTGCTTGCCGGCGTAAGGACAGAGTCCTTGCGGGCACGCTGGCCGTTGCGGATGCGGGTGAGCATATCACCCAGAGGATCGGTCAATGCCATCTTCGTGATCCTTACCAGCTCGACTTCGTGACACCCGGGATCAGGCCCTTGTTGGCCAGATCGCGCAGCATGACACGTGCGAGACGGAACTTGCGGTAATAACCGCGCGGACGACCGGTCAGCTCGCACCGGTTGCGAATGCGGGTCGGGTTCCCGTTGCGGGGAATCTCGGCCATCTTCAGGCGCGCGATCAGACGCTCGGTCTCATCAAGCGACTTGTCGTTGGCCATCGCCTTCAGCTTCGCATAGCGGCCGGCATATTTCTTCACCAGCTTCTTGCGACGCTCGTTCTTGAGCACGGAACTCAGTTTCGCCATGACTTAAGTTCTCTTTCCCTTACGCTGCCTGCTTCGCTTCGCCGTCCGCCTCGATGGGGAACGGGAAACCGAAGAGACGGAGAAGCTCGCGGGCCTCCTCGTCGGTCTTGGCGGTGGTGGTCACGATCACGTCCATGCCGCGCACCTTGTCGATGCGGTCATAGTTGATCTCGGGGAACACGATCTGTTCCTTGATGCCGCAGGCATAGTTGCCACGGCCGTCGAACGACTTGTCCGACAGGCCGCGGAAGTCACGCACGCGCGGCAGTGCGATGGTGATGAAGCGGTCGAGGAACTCGTACATCCGCTCGCGGCGCAGCGTCACCTTGCAACCGATCGCCATGCCTTCACGCAGCTTGAACTGCGCGATCGACTTCTTGGCCTTGGTCACGACAGGCTTCTGGCCGGCGATCAGCTCCATTTCGGACGCTGCCTGCTCGACCTTCTTCTTGTCCTGGGTCGCTTCGCCGACGCCCATGTTGAGCACGATCTTCTCGATCTTCGGCACTTCGAGCGCGTTCTTGTAGCCGAACTTTGCGGTCATCGCCTTGGCGATTTCCGAGTCATACTTCGACTTCATGCGCGGGATATAGGTGTCAGCCATCAGATGACCTCCCCGGTCTTGACCGCAACGCGGACCTTCTTGCCGTCACGCTCCTCGAAGCGGACGCGGGTCGCCTTGCCGTCCTTGGTCACATGCGCGACCTTCGACACGTGCAGCGGCGCCTCGGCGCGCTTCAGGCCACCCTGCGGGTCGCCCTGGCTCGGCTTGGTGTGACGCACGGCAATGTTCACGCCCGACACGACGACCTTGTCGGCCTTCGGCATCGACTTGACGACTTCACCGGTCTTGCCCTTGTCCTTGCCGGACAGGACGATGACCTGGTCGCCCTTCTTGATCTTGGCAGCAGCCATCACAGCACCTCAGGGGCGAGCGAAATGATCTTCATGAAGCCCTTCGAGCGAAGCTCGCGGACCACCGGGCCAAAGATACGGGTGCCGATCGGCTCCTCGTTCTTGTTGACCAGAACGGCAGCGTTGCCGTCGAAGCGAATAACCGAGCCATCGGCGCGGCGAACGTCCTTGGCGGTGCGGACAATGACGGCACGATGCACGTCACCCTTCTTCACCTTGCCGCGGGGCTGTGCTTCCTTGATGCTGACGACGATGACGTCGCCGACGCCGGCGAAGCGACGCTTCGACCCGCCCAGCACCTTGATGCACTGCACCCGCTTCGCGCCGCTGTTGTCAGCGACGTCGAGATTGGACTGCATCTGGATCATTGATCCGGTTCCTTCTCTCTTGGCCTACCGGGACACGTCCCGGGGGTTCCAGTTGAACTCTTGAGACCCTTGCGGATCTTAAGCGATGTCGGCCCGCTCGGGGGTCGCGTGGGTGTTCACCCGCTCGATCACCTTCCAGGTCTTCAGCTTGCTGATCGGTGCGGTCTCTTCGATGCGCACGGTCTCGCCAGCCTTGTACTCGTTCGCCTCGTCATGGGCGTGATACTTCTTCGAGCGGCGGATGATCTTGCCGTAGAGCGGGTGCTTGACCTTGCGCTCCACGTTCACGACCACCGTCTTGTCGCCCTTGTCGGACACGATCTGCCCGGTCAGCACGCGCTTCGGCATGGTTCCTGTGTCCTCTTACTTCGCAGCCGAGCGCGAACGCTCGTTCTGCAGCGTCTTGATGCGGGCGATGTCCTTGCGGACTTCCTTCACGCGGCTCGGCTTCTCGAGCTGGCTGGTCGCCGCCTGGAAACGCAGGTTGAATGCCTCGCGCTTCAGGTTGCCCAGCTCCTCGGTCAGCTGATCGTCGCTCTTCGCGCGCAGATCGATTGCCTTGGTCATCTCTTAACCCTCCAGGTGCGACGTGTCGCCGAGGCGGGCCACGACCTTGGTCTTGATCGGCAGCTTCATCGCCGCACGCTCGAACGCTTCCGCTGCGAGCGGGCCGGGAACGCCGTCCAGCTCGAACAGGATGCGGCCGGGCGCCACGCGTGCCGCCCAATATTCAGGCGAGCCCTTGCCCGAGCCCATGCGGACTTCGGCCGGCTTGCTCGACACGGGCAGGTCCGGGAACACGCGGATCCACAGGCGGCCCTGACGCTTGATGTGACGCGTGATCGCGCGGCGTGCCGCCTCGATCTGGCGTGCGGTGATCCGCTCCGGCTCCATCGCCTTCAGGCCGTACGAGCCGAAATTCAGCGTCGCGCCGCCCTTGGTCTCACCCTTGATCCGGCCCTTGAAGGCCTTGCGGAACTTGGTGCGCTTCGGTTGCAACATTGTCTCTAACCCTTAGCGACGGTCATCGCGCGCGGGGCGAACGCCCGACGTCTGCGATTCCATGTTCAGGCGATCGGTCGCCATCGGATCATGGCCCAGGATCTCGCCCTTGAAGATCCAGACCTTGACGCCGCACACGCCATAGGCGGTGTGGGCTTCGGCGGTTGCGTGATCGACGTTCGCGCGCAGCGTGTGCAGCGGAACGCGGCCTTCGCGATACCATTCCGAACGCGCGATTTCCGCGCCGCCCAGACGGCCGCCACAGTTGATCCGGATGCCTTCCGCGCCCAGACGCATCGCCGACTGAACGGCGCGCTTCATGGCGCGGCGGAACGCGATGCGGCGCTCCAGCTGATCGGCGATACCCTGTGCGACGAGCTTGGCATCGACTTCAGGCTTGCGGATCTCGACGATGTTCAGCGACACGTCCGAGCTGGTCATCTCGCCGAGCTTCTTGCGAAGCTTTTCGATGTCCGTGCCCTTCTTGCCGATGATCACGCCGGGGCGCGCAGCAAAGATGCTGACGCGGCACAGCTTGGCCGGACGCTCGATCACCACCTTGGAGATCGCCGCCTGCGGCAGCGTCTTCATGATGTACTGGCGCATCTTGAGATCTTCCAGCAGCAGGCGGCCGTAATCGGCGCCCTCGGCGAACCAGCGGCTGTCCCAGGTGCGGTTGATCTGCAGGCGCAGACCGATCGGGTTGCTCTTGTGACCCATTATGCTTCTTCCTGCACTTCGCGCACCACGATGCGCAGACGGCTGAACGGCTTCAGGATGCGCGTCGACTTGCCGCGACCACGGGTGTGGAACCGCTTCATGGTGATCGACTTGCCGACCGACGCCTCGGCGACGACGAGTGCGTCGACGTCGAGATTGTGGTTGTTCTCGGCATTGGCGATCGCCGAAGCCAGCACCTTGCGCGCATCAACCGCCATCGCCTTCGTGCTGAAGGAGAGGATGTTGAGGGCGTCACCGGCCTTCTTGCCGCGGATCAGGCCAGCGACCAGGTTCAGCTTCTGCGCCGAACCACGGATCTGCGTGCCGACCGACAGCGCCTCATTGTCGCCAACGCGACGGGGAGCCTTGGGCTTCGACATGTTAGCGCTTACCCTTCTTGTCAGCCGCGTGACCCGGGAAATACCGGGTCGGGGCGAACTCGCCGAGCTTCATGCCGACCATGTCCTCGTTCACCGACACCGGCACGAACTTGCGGCCGTTGTAGACGTTGAAGGTCAGGCCGACGAACTGCGGCAGGATGGTCGAACGACGCGACCAGGTCTTGATCGGACCGCCACGGCCCGAATTCTCCTGAGCGACTTCCGCCTTCTTCAGGAGGTGGAGGTCCACGAACGGACCCTTCCAAACGGAGCGAGCCATGGTTTAGCCCTTCTTCTTCGCGTGGCGGCTGCGGATGATGAACTTATCCGTCGCCTTGTTGTGACGAGTGCGCGCACCCTTGGTCGGCTTGCCCCACGGGGTGACCGGATGACGGCCGCCCGAGGTCCGGCCTTCACCACCGCCGTGCGGGTGGTCGACCGGGTTCTTGGCAACACCGCGGGTCAGCGGGCGGATGCCCTTCCAGCGGTTGCGGCCAGCCTTGGCGAGGTTGGTGTTGCCATTGTCGGGGTTCGACACGGCGCCAACGGTGCCCATGCAGTCCGAGCGGATGTAGCGCTGCTCGCCCGAGTTCAGGCGAACGATCACCATGCCGCGGTCACGACCGACGACCTGCACATAGGTGCCGGCCGAACGTGCGATCTGACCACCCTTGCCCGGCTTCATCTCCACATTGTGGACGATGGTGCCGACCGGCATCTGGCCCAGCTCCATGGCGTTGCCCGGCTTCACGTCAGTCTTCTTGCCCGCGATCACCTTGTCGCCAACGCCGAGGCGCTGGGGAGCGATGATATAGGCATAGTCCGGCGTTTCGGCGGTGCCGTAGTTGATCAGCGCGATGAAGGCGGTGCGGTTGGGATCATATTCGATCCGCTCCACGGTGCCTTCGACGTCCCACAGGCGACGCTTGAAGTCGATGATGCGGTAACGCTGCTTGTGGCCACCCGCGATGCCGCGCGAGGTCACATGGCCCTTGTTGTTGCGGCCACCGGTCTTGCCCTCGGTCAGCGCCTTGACGGGACCGCCCTTGTGCAGACCCGAACGGTCCACCAGGATCAGGCCACGCCGCGCCGGCGAAGTCGGGTTATAATTCTTCAGAGCCATGTCAGTTGACCCCCTGCGTGACGTCGATCGAATCGCCGTCCTTCAGCGTGACGATCGCCTTCTTGATGTCGCTGCGCGTGTAGGGCTTGCCCTTCCAGCGCTTCGTCTTGCCCTTCTGGACGATGGTGTTCACCGCGGTGACACCGACGCCGAAGATCGCCTCGACCGCCGCCTTGATCTGCGGCTTGGTCGCTTCACCGGCGACCTTGAAGACCACCGCATTATGCTCGGAGACCAGGGTCGACTTTTCGGTGATGTGCGGCGCGACGATCACGTCATAATGACGCACGTCGATCTGCTCCTGCTTCTTAGCCATTGAAGCGCGCCTCCAGCTTTTCGACGGCAGCGCGGGTCAGGACCAGCGTGTCGTGCTTCAGGATGTCATAGACGTTGGCACCAACCGCCGGCAGGACGTTGACGTCCGCCAGGTTGCGTGCGGCGAGGAAGCCGTTGCCGGTATCCGCGTCGATCACCAGCGTCTTGCGGCCGACCTTCAGACCAGCGAACTGATCCTTCAGCGCCGAAGTCTTGCTCGCCTCGAACCCGTCGAGGACGATCAGCGAACCCGCCTTGGCGTGGCTCGACAGCGCCATCTTCAGACCCAGCGCGCGAACCTTCTTGTTCAGCGAGATGTTGAAGTCACGCAGACGGGCGCCATGGGCCTTACCACCGCCGATGAAGATCGGAGCAGCGCGGTCGCCGTGACGGGCGGTACCGCCACCCTTCTGGCGACCGAACTTCTTGCCGGTGCGCGAGACTTCCGAACGCTCACGCGTCGGACGGGCGGTGCCGCGGCGATTCCACAGCTGCCAGGTGACGACGCGGTGCAGGATGTCGGCGCGCGGCTCGAGGCCGAAGACGGCATCGTTGAGCTCGATGTCGCCCGATTCCTTGGCGTCGAGGGTTTGAACCTTGACCTTCACGTTCAGCCCTCCTGGCCTTCGGTCGCCTCAGGCGCCTCGACCGTGTCGGCCGGGGTGTCCGCTGCGGCGGTGTCGTTGCTGTTGGCGGCAGTCTTGATGCCGGCGGGGAACGGCGCGTCGGCATGACGCGCGACCTTCACCGCATCCTTGACGAACAGCCAGCCACCCTTCGAGCCAGGGACCGAGCCCTTGACGAAGATCAGGCCGCGCTCGACGTCGGTGCCGACGATTTCGAGATTCTGCTGCGTGCGGTTCTTGTCGCCCATGTGGCCGGCCATCTTCTTGTTCTTGAAGACCTTGCCCGGATCCTGGCGGTTACCGGTCGAACCCAGCGCGCGGTGGCTGATCGACACGCCGTGCGTTGCACGCATACCGCCGAAGCCCCAGCGCTTCATGCCGCCCGCAAAGCCCTTGCCCTGCGTACGACCCTGAATGTCGACGAACTGGCCTGCGACATAATGGTCGGCCGAAATCTCGGCGCCCACGTCAAGCAGACCGTCCGCATCCACGCGGAACTCCGCGAGGATTGCCTTGGGCTCCACTTCGGCCTTGCCGAACTGGCCGCGCTGCGGCTTGGCGACATTCTTCGCCTTGGCGCTGCCAGCGCCCAGCTGCACGGCGGTGTAGCCGTCCTTGTCCATTTCGCGACGGGCGACGACCTGAACGCCTTCGAGGCTCAGAACGGTAACCGGCACGTGGCGGCCATCGTCCTTGAACAGGCGGGTCATCCCCAGTTTCTTCGCGATCACGCCAGTGCGCATGATCAATTGCTCCTCAATACAGAGGCACCCCGCGGACCATTCCGAAGGGTGCATGCCTCAGCCCGTAAATATGATGCGAGCCCCCGTCCGGGCTGAATTCCGACCCGAAGGCAGGAAAGACGGGGGACGCAGCCCGGACCGAAGTCCGGCGGTATCCCTATGTCGTTTAGAGCTTTCGCTCCGGGGCGGCTCATCGGATCGGGATCGATCCGGCCAGCCCTGCGCAATCCCGATGGAATCGCGAATCTCGTTGGGAGAGCGCGGCCTTTAGGCCAGCTTGATCTCCACGTCAACGCCAGCGGCGAGGTCGAGCTTCATCAGCGCGTCGACGGTCTGAGCGGTGGGCTGAACGATGTCGAGCAGGCGCTTGTAGGTGCGCGTCTCGAACTGCTCACGCGACTTCTTGTCGATGTGCGGGCCACGGTTGACCGTGAACTTGTCGATGTGGGTCGGGAGCGGGATCGGGCCACGGATCATGGCGCCAGTGCGGCGCGCGGTGTCGGCGATATCGCTTGCGGCCTGATCGAGCACGCGGTGGTCGAACGCCTTCAGGCGGATGCGGATATTGTTGTCCATGTCCCTACCAATGCGAAAGAGCGGGGCGCGTGAAACACGCCTCTTGCTGGTTCATACGCTAAAACGAAGGCGCGCCACTACAGCGGAAGCAGGGAGTTGGCAAGGGGGTCGACCCGGATTTTTCGCCGTCTGTCGCTATTCAACAATGGTCATATCCGGATGGCGACCTGCGAACGAGATAATGGCGGCGATGGTAGCTGGGTCATCGCAGAAATCTCGGCCCAGACACCCCATCGTCTCGATGACACCAGTCTCCAGAATCCCAAGCCAGGCCTCGCCTTCCAACCCCTCTAGGTCATCAAATACCCAACGAAACAGTTCGCGACGATCCATCCGCGGAATCGCAGCCACACCATCCAAATGCTCCGCCCATGGCGTCGATGTGATGATTGCCTGGATGACCGCCCGAGTCCGCGCCTCGACATGTTCACGCTTAGCTTTGATCATTCCCATCAGCACCTCGTCTAAGCGATCATACGCTGCTCAACCGACAAAAAGCCCGGCCTCCCCTGGGGGAAGCCGGGCTCTTCATTCTCAGCCCTTGCGGGCGTCGATTACTTGTCGATGCCGCTGACGACGCCTGCACCGACGGTGCGGCCGCCTTCGCGGATCGTGAAGCGCTGGCCGACGTCCATTGCGATCGGCGCGATCAGCTTCACGCCCAGCGCGACTTCGTCGCCCGGCATGACCATCTCGGTGCCGGCCGGCAGCTCGATGGTGCCGGTGACGTCGGTGGTGCGGAAGTAGAACTGCGGACGATAGTTCGCGAAGAACGGCGTGTGACGGCCACCCTCGTCCTTCGACAGGACGTACACCGACGACTGGAAGTCGGTGTGCGGCGTGATCGAACCCGGCTTGGCCAGAACCTGGCCGCGCTCGACTTCGTCACGTGCAACGCCGCGGATCAGCGCGCCGATGTTGTCGCCGGCCTGGCCCTGGTCGAGCAGCTTGCGGAACATTTCGACGCCGGTCACGGTGGTCTTGCGGACGGTCGGCTGGATGCCGACGATCTCGACTTCCTCGCCAACCTTCACAACGCCGGTTTCGACGCGGCCGGTCACCACGGTGCCGCGACCCGAGATCGAGAACACGTCTTCGATCGGCATCATGAACGGCTTGTCCAGCGGACGCTCCGGCTGCGGGATCGACTCGTCGACAGCGGCCATGAGCGCGAGGATCGCGTCCTTGCCCAGCTTGTCGTCCGAACCCGACAGAGCGGCGGTCGCCGAACCGCGGATGATCGGAATGTTGTCGCCGTCGAACTCGCGCTTGCTGAGTTCTTCACGGATTTCCATTTCGACCAGCTCGAGGATTTCCTCGTCGTCGACCAGGTCGACCTTGTTGAGGAAGACGACCATGGTCGGAACGCCAACCTGCTTGGCGAGCAGGATGTGCTCCTTGGTCTGCGGCATCGGGCCGTCGGTGGCCGACACGACCAGGATCGCGCCGTCCATCTGCGCCGCGCCGGTGATCATGTTCTTCACATAGTCGGCGTGGCCGGGGCAGTCGACGTGCGCATAGTGGCGCGTTTCGGTCTCATACTCGACGTGCGCGGTCGAGATGGTGATGCCGCGCTCACGCTCTTCCGGAGCCTTGTCGATGTTGGCGAAATCGACCGCGGCGTTGCCCGCGACGTTCTCTGCCAGAACCTTGGTGATCGCGGCGGTCAGCGAGGTCTTGCCGTGATCGACGTGACCGATGGTGCCGATGTTGAGGTGCGGTTTGGTCCGCTCAAATTTTGCCTTCGCCATTATTTCCTACCTTCTGAGTCAATTTCCCGGACCGCCATGGGACTCACGAGAACGCGGCCCCATAGCGATCAATTTGGATGAACGCCAGCCTTAGGCCAGCTTCGCCTTCACTTCTTCGGCCACGTTCGGCGGCACTTCGTCGTAATGCGAGAACTGCATGCTGTACTGCGCGCGTCCCTGCGTGAACGAGCGGAGCTGGTTCACATAGCCGAACATGTTGGCCAGCGGGACCATCGCGTCGACGGTCTGCGCGTTGCCGCGGCTGTCGGTGCCCTGGATCTGGCCACGACGGCTGTTCATATCGCCGATGACGTCGCCCAGATAGTCTTCCGGGGTCACGACTTCGACCTTCATGATCGGCTCGAGCAGCTTGATGCCGGCCTTCTGGGCCGCTTCGCGCATCGCGCCACGGGCGCAGATTTCGAACGCCAGCGCCGACGAGTCGACGTCGTGATACTTGCCGTCGATCAGGTGCACTTCGAAGTCGATGATCGGGAAGCCGATCAG
>FWWL01002599.1_pt1 | contig 36536 bp, 38 predicted proteins | sample 2228331 | NCBI WGS metagenome assembly FWWL01 (sample SAMEA103939775, study PRJEB20133) | metagenome
GACCCGTGAGGGTCAGGGGCTCGCTGCGTCTCCGGGCACGGCTGGCCACTGGCCGCCGGGGAGGCTCAGGCGGGGACCTGGCCGAAGGACCCGCGCTGGAAGTCCTGGTAGGCCTGCAGGACCTCGGCCTTGGTGTTCATGACGAACGGCCCGGCCCAGGCCAGCGGCTCGCGGATCGGCTGGCCGCCGACGACGATGACCTCCATCGTCGGCGAGCGACCCTCCTGGGCGCGGTCGGCGTGCACCGTGAGGAAGTCACCGGCCCCCATCGCGGCGGTCTGGCCGGTGCGGATCGGGCGCTGTTCGGTGCCGACGGTCCCACGACCGGACAGGACGTAGACCAGGGCGTTGTGCTCGACGGTCCACGGCAGCTCCAGCTGGGCGCCAGGCTCGATGGTGGCGTGCACCAGCGTCATCGGCGTGTACGTCGACCCGGGACCCTCGTGGCCGTCGACCGTGCCGGCGATGACCCGCACGAGCGCGCCGGCGTCGGCACTGGTCAGCAGGGCGACCTCGCGGGAGCGGATGTCCTGGTACGACGGTGCGTTCATCTTGGCCGAGCGCGGCAGGTTCACCCACAGCTGGATGCCGTGGAAGAGGCCGCCGCTCATCACCAGCGACTCCGGCGGCGCCTCGATGTGCAGCAGGCCGCTGCCCGCGGTCATCCACTGGGTGTCGCCGTTGGTGATGGTGCCGCCACCACCGTGGGAGTCCTGGTGGTCGAAGGTGCCGTCGATGATGTAGGTGACGGTCTCGAACCCCCGGTGCGGGTGCCACGAGGTGCCCTTGGGCTCACCGGGGGCGTACTCCACCTCGCCCATCTGGTCCATCATGATGAACGGGTCGAGGTGCTGCAGGTCGATGCCGGCGAAGGCACGACGGACCGGGAAGCCCTCCCCCTCGTAGCCCTGCGGGGCCGTGCTGAGCTGCCACACCGGGCGGGGCTGGTCGCCCAGACCCGGCGCGCGCAGGCGGGGCAGGACGGTGAGGTCGTCGACGGTGACAGCGGGCATGGTGGGCACCTCTCAGAGGGGGGATCGTGCTGGTTCCAACGGTAGTTGAATATTGGATATTCCGGCAGCCCGCTCAGACGAGGGCCGGCAGGTCGACCCAGAAGGTCGTGCCCTCCCCCTCGCAGCTCGCGACCCGGATGGTGCCGCCGTGCTGGCGCACCACCGCGTGGGCGATGGAGAGCCCCAGTCCACTGCCCGGGATCGCCTGGCGCTGGGCGGTCGAGGAGCGGAAGAAGCGGGTGAAGAGGTGCTCCTGCTCCGCGAGCGGGATGCCGATGCCGGTGTCGCTGACCTGCACCGTGCTGCCGTCCTCGCGCACCTCGAGCCCCACGCCCACCCGCCCGCCGGCCGGGGTGAACTTCACGGCGTTGGCGACGAGGTTGACGACCGCGCGCTCCAGCATGTCCCGGTCCCCGAGGAAGGGCACCGGGTCCTCGGGCAGGTCGACGGCCAGCCCGAGTCCACCGGTCTCCGCCGCCGGCGCGACCACGGCGCAGGCCTCGGTCACCACCTCCCGCAGGTCGACGACCCGGGGTGCGAGCTTGAGGCCGTCCTCCTGGAGCCGGGACAGGGTCAGCAGGTCGTCGATCAGCCCCAGCAGCCGCTGGGCGTTGCGCGAGACCCGCTCGACGGCCGAGCGCTGGGGCCCGGCGAGCTCGCCGAAGGCGTCGTCGAGCAGCAGCTCCAGGTAGCCGTGGATGCTCGTGATGGGCGTGCGCAGCTCGTGGCTGACCGAGGAGACGAAGGCGTCCTTGACGGTGTCGACCTCCTGCATCCGCTGCAGCGCCGCGCGCAGCGCCTCCTCGGCCCCCACCCGCTCGGTGACGTCCTCGGAGGTGCTGAGGTAGCCGATGACCTGCCCCTGCTCGTCGGTGAGCCGGCTCAGCGTCATCGAGTGAGTGCGCTCGACCCCGTCGGCACGGACGAACCCCATGTCCACCCCGGCCATCCCGTGCTCCAGCATGTGGTCGGCCACGGCCTGCAGCGTCGGTTCCACGTCGAGCTCGGCGGCCTTGGCGCCGATGGTGCTCGGGCTGTGGAGGAGCAGCGTGCTGCGTCCCATGACCTCGGAGGCGGTGTAGCCCAGCATCCGCTCGGCGCCGGGGTTGAAGAGGGTGATCCGGCTGTCGCGGTCGGCACCGATGATGGCGACCCCCGTGGTGCTGTTGACGATCCGGTCGAGGGTGTCCCGCTCGGCCCGGGCGAGGCGGGCCGCCTCGACGCTCTCGCCCACGCGCAGGATGAGCGGGACCACGATGAGGGCGCAGACCGCGGCGAACGCGGCCAGCAGCACCCCGCGCATGTCGCGCGGCAGCCCGTGCAGGTCCGGAGCGGCGGCGAACGGGCCCTGGCCGCCCGTGGTGAGCATGACGGCGAAGGCCAGGAGCAGCACCATCTGCGCCAGTGCCTCACGGGCACCGATGCGCAGGGCGCTCCACGCGAGCAACGGGATCAGCACGTACACGAGCGAGGGCAGGCCCGAGGGCCAGAACACCAGGGGCGCGGCCACGGCGATGCTCGCCCACTGCAGCAGGTGCTCTCTCCGACCAGCGATGTCGGAGTGCTGGGGAAGCTGCGCCCACAGGGGGGTCAGCACCAGGTGCGACGCCAGGTGTGCCATGCCCAGACCGAGTGCGACGTACGCCGGGTCGCCGAAGTCGGCCAGCCAGGAGGTGAGCGCACCCCCCGCGGCCCCGATGCCGCCCGCGAGGAAGCAGGTGCCGACCCACCGGCGCAGGTCGCTGTCGTCGAGCAACCGCCAGGTGCGCTCCACGCCCCTGGAGAGCAGCCACCAGACCAGGGCCACCTCGACCGTGATCGTGACGGCGTACCCGACGGCCACGACGAGCGGGCGGCCACCGAGGCTGACGCTGAGCACCGCCAGGACGAGCACGGCCGGCAGCAACCACGGCGCCACCCTGCGCGGGCTCCACAGCAGGGCCCCGGCGGCCGCCCCGACCGGCCAGATCCCGATCACCTTGCCGTCGTCGGGTGCGGCCGAGACCGCCAGGAAGCCGGTGACGGCGGTCACCAGCATGAGGGCGCCGGCGCGGGCGCGCCAGGAGCCGCTCCACGCCTCGCGCATCCTGCTCCCTCCCACTGCGGACCCCATGCGCAGTGTCCATGACAGCATGTCGCCGGTGAGCACGGACACGACTTCTCGGAGCCACTACGACGTCGTGGTCGTCGGCGGGGGCCACAACGGCCTCGTCGCCGCGGCGTACCTCGCCCGCGCGGGCCTCTCGACGCTCGTGCTGGAACGCCTGGACCACACCGGCGGCGCGGCCGTCTCCGCGCAGGCCTTCTCGGGCCACCCGGTGCGCCTCTCGCGCTACTCCTACCTCGTCTCGGTCATGCCCGACGCGCTGATGGCCGACCTCGACCTCGACGTCACCCTCGTCTCGCGCCGCACCGCCTCCCACACCCCGACGCTGCGCGGCGGCGTCCCGAGCGGGCTGCACGTCGAGCGACCCGAGGGCGCCCGCACGCGCGAGTCCTTCGCCGCGCTCACCGGCAGTGAGGAGGAGTACGCCGCGTGGCAACGCTTCTACGCCGAGGTCGGGAGCCTCGCCGAGGCCCTGGCGCCGACCTTCCTGCAGCCGCTGCCCTCCGAGGCCGACCTGCGCGGCCGCGTCGACCCCGCCGTCTGGCGGGACCTCGTCGAGCGTCCTCTGGGCGAGGCGGTGGAGCGCCGCTTCCGCGACGACACCGTCCGTGGCGTGGTCGCCACCGACGCCCTCATCGGCACCTTCGCCTCCCTGCACGACCCCTCCCTGGTGCAGAACCGCTGCTTCCTCTACCACCTGGTCGGCAACGGCACCGGGGAGTGGCGGGTGCCCGTGGGCGGGATGGGCGCGGTGACCGACGGGCTGCTGCGGGCGGCGACCGCTGCCGGCGCCGAGGTGCTGACCGGCGCCGGCGTCTCGGCGATCACCCCGGGGGCCGACGGGGCGGAGGTGACCTGGCACGGAGCATCCGGCACGCGCTCGGTGACCGCCGGGCACGTGCTGTCGGGCGTGGCCCCGTGGGTGCTGCGCATCCTGCTCGGCGAGGGCGAGCACCCGGAGAAGCCGGTCGGCGCCCAGCTCAAGATCAACCTGCTGCTCGAGCGTCTCCCCCGCCTGCGGTCGGGCGTGGATCCCCGCGAGGCCTTCGCCGGCACCCTCCACCTCGGCGAGGACTACTCCGAGGTCGAGCGCGCGTACGCCCAGGCGGCCGCCGGCCAGGTGCCGACCACGATGCCGGGCGAGGTCTACTGCCACTCCCTGACCGACCCCTCGATCCTCGGCGACGCCCCGGCCGGCACCCACACGTTGACCTACTTCGGGCTGCACACGCCCTCGACGCTCTTCGACGACCCCGCCACCCGCGAGGAGCGCAAGTCACTGGCCGTCGAGCGGGCCCTGGCCGAGCTGGACCGGCACCTGGTCGACCCGATCGCGACCGTCGTCGCGACCGACGCCGACGGGCGGCCCTGCATCGAGGCGAAGATCCCGCAGGAGATCGAGTCCGACCTCGCGATGCCGGGCGGCCACATCTTCCACGGCGACCTCGAGTGGCCGTGGGCGCCTGCCCGCGCGTTGCTGGACTCCCCCGCCGCCCGCTGGGGTGTGCAGACCGACCACGACCGGGTGCTGCTGTGCGGCTCGGGCGCCCGCCGCGGCGGTGCCGTGTCCGGGCTCGGCGGCCACAACGCCGCCCAGGCGGTGCTCGAGTCGGTGTGACCACCACCGCGACTCCCGCGGCTGCTGTCGATTTCTCGCGGGGGCCGCCCGCTGGTAACGTTCACGTCGCTTCACCGGGCGCCATTAGCTCAATTGGCAGAGCAGCTGACTCTTAATCAGCGGGTTCGGGGTTCGAGTCCCTGATGGCGTACAACGGAAGGCCCTCTGACCTGGGAGAACAGGTCGGGGGGTCTTCGTGGTTCCGGAGGCTGTGGCCCGCTTATGGCCCGCTTTGGGTCCCGCACGTGGCCCAGGTTCGCGATGCAAGTCAGGTCTCCCCGGGTCGCGGCGCCTTGAGGGCGACGATCAAGAGCCACTGAGGAGGCACGCACTCGGAAGCCCGCTGCGCCGCAGCGTCGATGGTCACGCGATGACCCAAGGTTCTCTTGGACCCCCGGCCGCCGACCGCCGACAGCGGCTGGTCAGCCCATGACCCGTCAGCACAGGAGACTCGAATGAACTGGATGCCTCTCGGGCAGCGCTCAACTCGATGGCTTGTAACCGCGAGCACGTTGCTCGCCAGTTCGCTCGCTGGACTCTTGGCTTGGCTTTACACGCTTGTCGACGACCCGCGAGGGCTCAACGCGCTCGGCTTCGGGTTCACACTGGCCGGAGTTGCCCTGTCAGTTGGCATCTTCTCTTGGTCAGCTCAGACAGCGGCGCGTCGCGTGCAGAGCCAGGACTCAGAGGACGTCTTGTTCACGTTGGCGTCGACAGATCTCACTACGACGGATGCTTCGGAGGAGCATCTGCAGGCAATCGCGGAGCGGCGTGGCCTTGGGGAGACTCCACAGGCTATCCGGGGATTGTTGGTTGCTGTCTGGCGCCCCGCTGGCCCGGGGCGCGCTCCGCGCGCCTACCTCCTGGAAGGCCCTGATCTGTGGTTCGTCAACGCGACAGCCGCGCGCCACACTCCTACCGGTTCACTTCGTGTTGAGAAGACTCCGACGGGCAACAGTTGGGCAAGGCGTCCCGCGCCGTAGACGCTGAAGCAAGGCGAATCTGAGTAGTCTCACGTCTCCGGTGAACCCTCAGAACGGGATAGCGGATGTGCGCGTACTACGACGAGTTGCGCTTCGAGCGCGCGGACCTCACCCCGATGCTGCCAGCTCAGGCAGGGGTATGCGACGTCTGCCACCAAGGCACCGAAGGGACCCGGTGTAGGTCGTGCGACCGCGCCCTGACGAGCATGCTGATGAGTCCGCCTGCTCTTCTTCCGATCGCTTTGCGCAGCAAGGGTGGCGCACTAGCTACGGCGACCTACGTCTACAAGGACGGTTCCCAGGGACGTGAACATGCCGCCAGACAGCTGGCATGGCTCGTCGCTCACTTCATGAGCCGCCACGAGGGTTGCCTTGCCGGCCGAATCGGAGCGCAGCGCTTCGACTACATCGTTCCGATGCCTTCCTCGGGTCGGCGTCAGGGCACCCATCCGCTGGTCTCGCTCTTGCGCGAGATTCCGTGGGCGGCGGACCGACTGGCTGAGGACCTCTACTACACCGGTTCGGCGGGTCAGCATCACCTTGTTGACGAGCAGCGTTACGACTTTCGCGGCGAGCGTCTGCGGGGCCGCAATGTTCTCCTGTTCGACGACACGTTCACGTCCGGGGCGAATGTCTTCTCTGCACTCGACGCACTGGCCCCGACCCGCGCGAAGGTCGCCGTGGCCGTCATCGGGAGGCACTTCGACCCGGATTGGAGCGATGCGACTAAGCGGTACGAGGCGCACGCTCGCTCCTTGCCGTTCGACTTCGGGGTGTGCGTGAAGTGCGACAACCGACCCCAAGCGAAAATGCTCTGAGCCGGACTTGCGGGCCCTCCGCGGCTCCCAGTCAATCGATCTCGGCCAGCAACCCGGCCAGGTCTTCACGGGACCGCAAAAATCTTGCCGAGGGAATGCCCCGCAGCAGTGAGAGGCTGCCTGCGTTCTCCGGGTGCTGACGCTCAGTCTCTGGCGGTGCCGGCAGTCCCAGAATCTTGCCTTGCTCGACCGCAAAACGAGCTGTGCTCATGGTGCCGCTCTTGGCTCCGCACTGCACCACAATCGTCGCCGCTGACAAGCCCGATTGCAGCCTGTTCCGGGCAACGAGCGTGCGAGCACTCGGCGCGGTCCCCGGCTTCTGTTCGGTCAGGATGCACCCCCCGGACTCGACGATCTGCGTTGCATCTGCGCGGTGCTCACGCGGCGTGACCCTGTCGATGCCTGAGCCGAGGATTGCCGTCGTGTGGCCGCCAGCTAGAAGGGCGGCACGGTGTGCAGCGATGTCGATGCCCAGAGCAAGTCCCGAAACAACGCTCACCCCGGCCGCGGCAGCATCCGCAGCGGTCGCCTCAGCCATTGAGATGCCCCAAGCCGTTGCTGACCGGGTCCCAACCACGGCGACCCGCCGCGCTGGGTCCGGCAGCCTGCCCAAGGCCCAGAGCACCGCCGGCGCATCCTTAATCTCCCTCAGCGCCTGCGGGTACTCGCCATCGAAGTAGCCGATGACTCTCACCGAGTCATCGGGCACCGCAACTTCGACAGCAGAAACAGAACCTTCAACTGCTACCCCAGCCACGCGACGACGAGCCTCGGGTCCCGCCCGGTTGAACTCGTCAGCGCTTCTGAAGGCGCGCGCGAGCTTGATGGCCCGACCGCTGCCGATCCCGGCAAGCGACGTCAGCGCCAGGAGCCCAGCAGCAGTCTGGAGGTCCCCAGCGACCGAAGCCTCAGCTTCGTCGGTCGGGTCGAAGAGAGTCGGCCCGTCATCGCTCATGCGGAAACTCTCCCACTGACGAGTGCGGCTGAGCGCCTCCGCTCAGTAGTTCCCCGCGCCGTACCCGTACACGTTGTCGAAGAGCGGCCCAAACAAGGGCAATCCGTACCGCTTCAGCACCTTCTCTCGGATCTCCTTGCGCACGATCCTGTCGCCGTCCTGGGTGGCGTTCCACCCCGACCAGCGGACGGCCTTCACGATCGCGTCGTTGTCGCGCACGACGTCGTCGGCAGAGCCGTGCTGCTAGGTCAGAGCCGGCGCCGCTGTCACGGCAGATCGCTGGCAAGAGCCTCGTATTGCTCGTCGGTGAGCCAGCCGCGACCGACAGCGGTCTGAACCTCATCCCAGGTTCCGCGCACGTACCCGTCGCCGCCGGTCGGGTCGTGGCACCCCAGCGTCAGCCGCATCCCGCGAAGCATCGCGAACATGCCCGCCTCATCGACCTCGCCGACGACGTACCGCGCGATGACCTCGGTCGGCGCGACCTCGTCTACAGCTAGTCCGGCCCGGATCTGCCGGGCGATGCGCTGCACCTCTGCGAGAGGTCGACCCAGCCGGTCCGCGACCTGCTCCGCGCTGTCGCCACTGGCGAGGTCGGCTGCGACGCGACGCAGAAGGGCCAACCGCTCCAGGTGTGCGGCCGCCGTGACGGCCCGGTCGTCCATCACGCCCCGTCCAGCCACGCCCGCAGAGCCTCGTCCGGCGAGGTCTGGATCCACCGCACAAGGTCCTCGTTCTCAGCGTGATTCAGTGCCGCGTGCAGCCGCTCGTCCCACGCCTCGACGTACTCACGGAGCGTCTCAATCATCGCCGCGAGCGCCTCGTCACGCGTCGCCCCGTCAGCGGCCAGGGGCAGGTCCGGCAGGAACACGGACCACCCGTCACCATCGGGCTCGACCACGGCACGGACGTTGGGCGGTGTGACGTCACCGCGGCGCTGCCGGGTCCGTCGGACCGTCGGACCCGCGGCCGCCTCGCGCAGCAGCTCGGCTTCTTCGTCGGTCAGTGCGGCGGCGTCCTGCTCACGCCCAGCTCGGGCCCGCCAGACCTCGCCGAGGTTCGGCTCCGGCTCGTGCTCGACCTCGCCAAGCCGCGCTTCGCCGTCGCGGAGGGTCTGCACGAAGGCATCGGGGACTTGCCGCACCGGCTTGCGCCGCTTCGGCGTTCCGTCGGCGGCCGGGTAGCCCGCTTTCCTGTTCGCGTGGGCCCTTTCGAGCCCCTCCGGAGGCAGTGCCACACCGCCGCCCTCGGAGCGCAGGTCCTCGACGACCTGGGCGACAACTGCTTCGAGGCCCTGCCGGGCGCCCTCGGCGGTGGGAGCCAGCCAGGACAGTGACGGGAACCGGTTGACGGTCGCGACGTACTCTCCGTCCTCGGCGGACCACTGCACGCGGTAGGTGAGGTCCGGGCCCCTGTTGTCAGCCAGCCTGTCGGCGGGATCGCGGGGCTCTGTCGGCTCCGATTCCATGGGGCCAGGATCCACCTGCCCGCCGACAGGGGCACCCGGACATACGCTGAAGGAGTGGGCGACGTGACGCGTGCCGAGGCCGTGGCGGCCGTGCTCGCAGGCAGGGCCGACTACGACGACCTCACCGAGCCGGAGCAGGCGGCTGTCCGCGCGGCGTGGGCGGAGCAGATCCAGGCTGCACGGAGCGCTCTCAACTTCGAGCGCGACTTCCGAGCCGCTGGCGAGTCCTGGTCAGAAGCCGATCAGGACGGAAGCCTGATCATCCGCGAACCCTGGGCTTAACATTCGCTCGGCGACAGGACTCTAGTCCCGGAGAGGGCGGGCTCGCGCGCACCATCCGCCGAAAGCAGACGTCTGGGGCCGCTCCGACGCCGGGCACGACTGCTGTCCTCGCAGCGCGACAAGATGCGAGCGTCTAGGTTGCAAGGTCCCGATCCGCTCACTTCCTTCAGGAGTGCAACTTGTCTGCGAAGTACACCCCGTTGCTTCACGGGATTGGGTTTACGGGCTATCGCTCGTTCGCCACAGAGTGGCAGCCCATCGAATTTCCAAGCAAGGTCACGGTGCTCGCCGGCATCAATAACAGCGGCAAGTCGAACGTTCTCGGTTTCCTGCAGAACGTGTTGCCAGGCATGAAGAGCAGAAGTCCGGCCATGGGGCCTCGTATGCCTCACCTGGAAGGTTTGGACCGGCCTCTCGGCTTCCCGAGTCGCGCCAAACCACGAGTCGGCATTCCGATAAGCCTGGCGGCTCTTCCTTCACCCTCACGTCAATCACTCGCGTCTGGAGACCCTCATTCGCAGGATGTCGCTGATTGGCAACGTTACGCGATGCACCTCCTACGCGAGGACGACTTCTTTTGGGCCATTTTCGAGGGGGAAGGGGGGGATGGGACCCCGCCGACCGACCGTGTGCAGCAGGCCATCGCCGCGTGGCCCAATTGGCGTAGTAGGGCTGGCGTTGCCCTTAGGCTTCTCGGTGGCGGTCCAGTAGATCCAGTTAACGTTATGGCGAGAATTCTCACCTGGGGCAACCCCTTTAGTTCAATCCCTGACGTAGTGACCATCGATTCGTCGCGCCGCGTCGAGTCGACTCCCGAGGAGTCTAGTTCTGACCAATGGCTCTCCGGGCGCGGAATCGTTCAGGCCTTGGCGAGACTGCAGAGCCCACCGCACGACGCGTGGCTCGTCGCGCGGGAGCAGTGGCAGGCGATCAACCGTTTCGTTCAAGTGGTTCTGGACGATGACTCGGCGAGCATCAACATTCCTCATGACGCGTCAACGATCCAGGTGGAGACACCTCGAAGGGTGTTGCCATTGGCAAACCTCGGCAGCGGTATCGAGCAAGTCGTCATCCTTGCGGCAGCTGCGACGGTCACTCAGAGACGTCTCGTGTGCATTGAGGAACCGGAGTCGAACCTTCACCCACTTCTGCAGAAAAAGTTGATTCGATACCTCGTCGACGAAACGGACAATCAGTACGTCATCGCGACCCACTCATCGCACCTACTGGACGACTCTCGCGCCACGGCGTACCACCTGCGACTGACTGACAACGGGACTACGAGTCAGCGCGCGCGCCGACCTCACGAGCTAGTGACTATTTGCAACGACCTCGGCTATAGGCCCTCGGATTTGCTGCAGGCCAACTGTGTCCTGTGGGTGGAGGGGCCCTCGGACCGGATCTACCTTCGAGCTTGGCTCGCTTTACTTGCCCCCGAACTGGCTGAGGGTATCGACTACTCGATCATGTTCTACGGAGGAAAATTGCTGTCGCATCTTGCGGTGGACGCGGAAGCACTGCAGGACTTCATCGATCTCCGCAGACTCAACCGAGCGAGTGCCGTGCTCATCGACTCTGACCGCACGAATTCGCGGCAACGGCTCAGCGCCACCAAGCGACGCATTCAGAGCGAGTACGCGAACGACCCAGAGGCGCCAGGGCTCGTCTGGGTCACGAAGTGTTACACCATTGAAAACTACTTGCAGCCAGATCTCCTGCAGGAGGCTGTTCACGAGGTACACCCCGGCCGCCGCATCGACACGGCGGACCACTGGTCGAACCCGCTCAAGCCCGCCAAAGGTCAGACGCCGTACGACAAGATTGCCATAGCTCGCAGTGTCGAAGGCCGTCTCGAATCGACCGATCTGGATCGACTAGACCTGCGGGCCCGTCTGCAAGATGTAGCGGCGTTCATCCGAAAGGCAAACGGATGAGTGGCCCACATTAAGTCCCGGCGTCGGTCCCCTGTGCTGGTCGGTCGCACGCAGCGAGACTGGGACGATCTCGGACGGGCGTTTCGGTGACTGACCTCGACGGTCGCTTCATCGCCACCCCCTTTCGCGCCGTGGCCCCTGTCCTGTCGGTGACGCCTGGTATCCCGGGGCTATGACCCCCTCGGCACAAACGAACGTTTCAGCCGACCCGGCAGACGCAACCTCCGCTGAGGCGGGATCAGGACAGGCGAAACTCACCGGCGAAACCGCGGCGGCGAAAGGTGCCCTCGTCGGCTATGCCCGGGTGTCGACCGCCGACCAGGTCCTCGACCGACAACTCGACGCCCTCGCCGAGGTCGGGTGCTCGAAAGTCTTCAGCGACCGCGGCGTCTCGGGGGCCCGCACCGTCCGGCCTGGGCTGACCGACGCCCTTGCCTACTTACGGCCGAGCGACACCCTCGTCGTGCAGAGCCTCGACCGCCTCGGCCGCCGGACTGCTGACCTGCTTCGGCTCATCGCGGACCTCGACGAGCGAGGCGTGGCTATCCGAATCTTGAACCTCGGGGTCGACACCGGGACCCCGGCCGGGCGGATGGTGCTCACGGTCATGGCCGCCTTGGCTCAGATGGAGAAAGAGATCCTCGCGGAGAGGACGCGCGACGGGCTGGCCGCCGCGCGAGCCAGGGGCCGGAGAGGCGGGCGCCCGCCGTCACTCACCGCTGAGCAGGTCGAGCACCTCCACGCCCTGGCCGAGCAGGGCCACTCCGCCGCCGGCATCGCGCGGATCCTCGGCACCAGCGACCGCACCGTGCGGCGGCACCTCGACAGCCACCGCGTGCGGGGATCTGTCGGGCCTTCCTAGGCCGACAGAGGAGACCGGGCGCGCTGCCGGACTGACGCCGTGGCCTCTCGCCACTGCTCCCTTCCCAAGGCAGGAGGAACCTCAACGACCTCGAACGCACCCCCGCCCTTCCATGCGCATTCGCTGCTGATGCCGCCCTCATCGGCCCCGTCGACAACAGCGGTCAGTCTGGGCAGGAGAACTCGCTCGAAGGTCTCCGGGAGCCGCTCGGACGTGACCCAGCGGCGGCCCATCTTGTGAGCGGTCGCCGCAGTGCTTCCGGACCCGGCGAACAGGTCAACGACCAAGTCACCAGGGTTCGTCGCAATGTGCAGGATCCGGCCAAGCAGTGACTCGGGCTTCGGAGTGTCGAAGAGCGTTTCAGCCAGCGGGAAAAGGGCGGAGAGGTGCCGCTTCGCATCGTCGTTGGTCCCGACATCGGTCCCGGCCCAGATGGTGCCAGGTACCTGGAGAGCGTCGATTGCGAAGTTCTTCATGCGCGGCTGACCCGCGCCGCTCTTCGTCCACCAAATGCGGTCTTCCTGGACGAGCCGCCGGAACACTGGCTCAGTGGCGAACCAGGACCGCCCCCTCGGCGGTCGCAGTTCGATCCCCGCCGGGTTGACGATGGCGTACTGCTGTCCCGCTCGGTAGCCGGGTGCCGTGAAGGGCGCGTCCCGCCAGGGCCCTCGGGTATCGCCGTCGCGGTTGCTGGCTGCGGCACCCCCAGCTACTCGATTCCGCGTGCCCTTCCACTGCTTCGGACCTGCTGGCGCGTAGACCAGGATCGGGTCATGGCCTACCGAGATGGCTGTTCGCGACTCGACCGTCATCCGCTTTTGCCACACCACTGTTGCGACGTACCCGGCGGACCCAACGACCTCATCGAGGACCAAGCGCGCCTTGTGGCTCATGGTTTCGTCTAGGTGCACCCAGAACGAGCCATCGGTGCGCATCAACGGCAAGAGGGCAGCGATGCGGTCGCGCAGCATCGACAACCACGCCGACTCGGCGAGCTGGTCAGAGTAGTGACCGAACCGCTTGCCGGACCCGAAGGGCGGATCGATGTAGACGAGTCGGATCGATCGCGGCTGCAAGTCCCCTCGCGCGACGAGCGCATCGATGACGTCGAGGCCGTCCCCGCAGGCAACGAGGCCCGTCGGCGAGTCCTCGCCAACCTTCCCGAGGACGATCGGCGATGATGGCTCAGTTCGCTCATCGACCCACTCGTAGTCGCTCACGCCCTTCGCCAGCAGCAGACGGTCGGCGTTCGGCCAGGTGAAGAGGGAACGGGCGGTCACAGGTGCAGTCAAGCACCCTGGGCCGACATCACCTCCGAGAAACCCCGCGGCGCGCGGTTCCGAGATCACTCGGACTGTCGGCTGCCAGACCTAGGCTGCTCGCCATGACGGATGTGGCCGCCGCAGGCTCTCGCACCAAGTTCCGGCCGTTCCTGAAGTGGGCAGGAGGCAAGACCCGACTGCTGCCGAAGATCCTGCCGTACGTCCCGGACCGCGTCGAGAACTACCACGAGCCATTCCTCGGTGGCGGGGCCATGTTCTTCGCGCTGGCGGGGCGCATCGCCGGAACCGCTCACCTGCACGACGTCAACCCGAAGCTCATCAACTGCTGGCAGATGGTCCAGCAGGACCCGGATGCTGTCCTTGCCGAGATGGCCTACTTCAAGCAGCACGACTCGAAAGACTTCTACCTCTCCCAGCGCCAGGCAGAGCCCGAGAGCCTGGCAGCCAAAGCTGCTTGGTTCGTCTACCTCAACCAAACGTCGTGGAACGGCCTGTGGCGTGTGAACCGACAGGGCCAGTTCAACGTGCCGTGGGGCGACCGCGCTTTCCGGGGACTGGACGAGGGTGCCCTGCACCAAGTCAGCGACGCGCTGATCGGCGCCACGATCACCAGCGACGACTTCCGGCTGTCCCTCGCGAAGCCACAGGCGGGCGACTTCGTGTACTTGGACCCGCCCTACATCCGGATCAGCCTGACCTCGAAGTTCGACTTCTACCATGAGAGCCGGTTCAGGGCCGCAGACCTCGAGGAACTTGCGGCGCTCTGCCACCAGCTCACAGAGCGCGGCGTCCACTGGTTGATGTCGAACCGTGACACCGAGCAGGTTCGCGACCTTTTTCCCGACAACGACATCGTCCGATTCACTGCGCGTCGCTCCGTCGCCGCACAGAACCGCCGCGACATCGAGGCCACGGCGTCGCCCGAGGCGCTCATCGTGGGCGGACCACGCTGATGCCCCGCCGTCCAGTGCAGTCCGTCTTCTTCTGGCCCGCCGACATGGCCACGCCATTCCGGGCGGTCTACGGCCGAGTTCGCGGTAGCAGCAAGTACTCGAAGAGCTTCCATCAGGTTGCGGAACCGGCAGCCATCGCGATGGAACGGGCGTTCGGGATCGGGCGCCGCGCCTCGACGCCAGTCACCTTCGTTTGGCCTCAAGGGGAACGGTCCGGGTCGAGCCACTTTGATGCCGCGAGCGCGGACGACAGCCGCTCACGGCTGCATTGGCCCCGGAGCGAGTCTCCTGACCCATGGCGTCTCGCTCCGCAAGTCGGTCCGCATACGTTGCAGGTCATTACGGGACAGCCCGGCGTCATCCCCCCGAGCGGCCAGATGGATCCAGGGGTCGAGGCCATCGCGGAAGCCGAGTTCCTATCTGTGCAGACAGCCGACGAACGGCCCTGGTACCTGGCCGTTCACCTACAAGGCGATGGGCCGATACTGCATGTGAGAGCCGTGTTGGAGAACCCAGCGCCTGGGCACGAGTTCGCTTCCTGGGAAAACCTGCCTCTCGCGGTCCGCGAGGCTATGCGAGCAACCCGACGTCGCGGGGACGCGACCGGGTTCAAGGAGTTCGAGGAAGGCGTCGCACTCCGCGCCGGAAAGACCGTGAACCAGATCCTTGCAGCGTTCCATGACAACCCGAATGTGCTCCTCGTCGGGCCGCCAGGCTGCGGCAAGACCGTGGCGATGGAGGACCTTCGACGCGTCTATGAGGAAGGCGCCGAGACGGTCCTCTTCGACACCGATGCGTTCCACGGGGCTTTCTCAGAGGATCGGCAGAGCTTCGACGCGTCTATGAGGAAGGCGCCGAGACGGTCCTCTTCGACACCGATGCGTTCCACGGGGCTTTCTCAGAGGATCGGCAGAGCTTCGCTGGCGAGACTCGCGTACGCAGCCTGGTGTTCCACCCCTCGTACGCATACGAGGACTTCGTGATGGGCCTACTGCCCGAGCCCGTTAAGGACGACGACGGAGAACCTGTTGGTGGTGTCACAGTGCGCCCGAGGGTCGGTCCGCTCCTAGAGCTGGGGATCTTCGCGTCCGTGCCCGACCGCCGCGCACTCCTCATCTGCGACGAGTTCAACCGAGGCGCCGCGGCTGCCATTTTCGGCGACACGTTGGCGCTGCTCGACCGCGACAAGCGCCGCACCCCCGGAGCCGACGACGGCGCGACGATCGCGACGCCCTTCCATCACCTCGACCCCGAGACCTCGGACGGCACCGTGCTGGGCGAGGAGACGGCTCTGCCAGCAGCACTGCACATCTTGGCAGCGATGAACAGCGCCGACAGGTCGGTGGCTCCGCTCGACGCAGCCCTCCGGCGACGGTTCGCGATCGTCTTCGTCGGCCCCGACTACGACGTACTGCGCGAGCGCTTGGAGGTCCCCGACGACCTGGACCTCACCGCTGACCCTGCGAGCTGGGACTCGGCAGAGCACGCGAGAGGGCTGGCGCTGGCGGTACTGAAGTCCCTAAACGAACGCATCGAGTTGGTCCTTGGCCGTGACTTTCTGCTCGGCCACTCCGTGATGTGGGACATCGAGGGTGACACGTACGAGGAAGCCTTGAGGTCGCTAGCGGTCGCAATGGACAACCGCGTGATGGGGACGCTGGCCCTCTCGTTCGTCGACAACGACTCGGCACTCGCCGCGGTCCTCAACGTGCCAGGGAGCGAGGAGCCAGCGGCCTTCGGTCATGCCGCTACGTGGCATCAGCCGAGTGAGCGTCTCCGCCAAGTGGCCACTCCCCGGCTTCGCCCGGTGGAGTTCCAAGCGCTTGGTGATGCGGACCTCGTGTCGGCCCTCACCAGCCTGGTGGACTGGCCCACGGAGTGACGCGTCTTGCGGTGCGCGAGGGGCTGGCGCTCGACGTTGACGCCGAGACAGTCCTGGCCGTCCGTCGCAGCCTTGTTGCGCTGCAAACTGCACTGCGGCCGCGGATCGGCTTTCTGTCAGGTAGCGACGCGCTGCCCGTCGTCCGCAATCTGATCGGCTCCGTCCAGGTCTCGCCTGACCTCGTACTCGACATCTCCCCCAAGACGGAGCCGGGGACCGAATGGACAGCGGCTGTGATCGACCTGCTGCTCGACGACCGAGTGGAGTACGGCGGCGAGACAAACGAGGCGGAGCAACTCCCCCGGGTCGTCCTGGCCGACGCTCTCGCACGCCTCTTCTTGCGGCAACTCGACTTTGCCATACGACGCGAAGGGCCGTTATCGCTGCTAGTGCAGCAGTACGCCGCCGAGCCTCGGCTGCGAGGCCGGCTCGCCGTCACACAGTGGGCAACGGGAAGCCTGACCCGTCCCCATGTCTTCCCCCAGCACCGAACCTTCCTGACTGTCGATAACGACTTCACTCGGGCCATGGCCTGGGTCGCCGAAGCTCTGGCAGCGCGATGTTTCGACCCGGTGACGGCAGAGCGGCTGCGCCACGTGGCGACCCGCCTTCGACCCGGTCTTCCTGCGCACACGTTCGTGGACCCCGGAGTATCGACTCGCGCTATCCCGCCGCAGTGGCGTGCCTACGCTCCAGCGTGGTCCACCGCCTGTGCGGTGTTGAGGCGGACCTCGCCACTGCAACGATCCGGCTCGCAGACCGGATTCGGGTTCGCCGTCGAACCGTGGCCATTGCTTGAGCGCCTGCTGCTTCGCAGCTTGCATGCGGCCGCCCGGAAGGCACCGGACCACGGGTTGCATCTGCGTGCACACGGGCACAGTCAGCACACCTTCCTGACCCCGGAACCGCTGGAAGACACGGACATCTCGCTCGCTCGCCTGGCTCGTTCTCGGAGCGTCGAACCCGATGGGACGCTGTGGGTGGGGGACCGAGTGGCGGCGAACTTCGAGGCAAAGTACTCCCGCGTCGATTCCGACGCGACGTTCCGTGGACACGTCTTTCAGGCGATGACGACCGCCGCTGCCCTCGACTCGCCTCTAGCTGTCCTCGTGTACCCGGAGAAGTCCGTGCCGGTGGTCTGGTCGACGACTGGCTTCAACGGGCGTCCCTTGAAGCTGGCAGCAATCGGACTCGACTTGTTCGGCTACCGCCGAGGGGCGGGCGATGACCTGCGGGGGAATGCGATCCTCGAGTTGGTCGTCAGCGAAGTACCTGCCCTCCGGTCGGGCTGATTGCAAGCAGCACGTTGGGGCCGCTCCGTTCGTCGGCTGCGCAACCGCTCGACGTGTCGCCTTGCCTGCGACTCACGGCTCGGCCAGGCTGACTCGCACCGCGTTGCGGGTCAGAGCGGGAGGGGTAGGGCGTGAGCCAGTTTCCGAGCGAGGTCGTCTACGGCGTGTACGCAGACGACCTTCTGACATTCCTGCCTGCCGACTACGCCCAGGGGGCCGCCGATGAGGTGGACGCGTGGCGAAGGGTCAGCACCTGGGGTGAGGCCTTCGAGCTCGCCGAGCGGACGCGATGGGTCGAGCCGCCGTTTGACGCCGACGAGGCACGGGACGAGTACTCGGACGAGGACCCTTTCGACGTCGGCGACTTCGAGCAGTGGCCGCTTCCTGCTGCGACGGTCGTGCTCGACGTCATCGGAGACGACTGGCCGCTGGGTGAACAGCAGGACCTATTCATGGGTGATGTCATTCTCCGGATGGAGCCGGACGACGAACCGGCGCTCCTCGACCTCTTCCGTGAGCGTCACGCCACCTTCACGCGCGACGACTCGCTGATTGCCCGCGCGAGCGGTCACTGACCGGTCACGACTCCATCGGCCTAGCGGCTGATCGGTCCGAGGGGTCCTCCGCGTCACGGCTGCTGGCGAGGTCGTCGTCGTGACCGATCAGGGCTGCAGGCAGCAAAGACGTCGTCCGCTGAGGCGAAGGCGCTGCCGAAGTCGATGGCCGTGTCCTTGCTAGGTGTCGCCACGCATGAGTTCTGTCTCTCACGGGCCGACGTTGAGGACGGTGCGCCGGGCACGGACGCAGAACGCGCAGTCGCACGTGAGCACGAGTGCCGCGGCCTGCTCTGCGGCTTCGCGGGCGTGAGGCAGGCAGAGGTCGGCGTAGCGGTCAGGGCCGGTGGCGAGGTGCAGCAGCACGTCGCTCTCAGCTTCGCACCCGTGGGCGTGGCAGCGTATGAGCCTGCTGGCGAGGTGGGCGAAGAGAGCCCGCTCGGCCGGGGTCGCCAGATCATCGCCTTCAAGCTCGCCCTTGGGCGTTCCGCGCCGACGTCGCCACCTCATGCCGGCTCCTCCGCCGGGGGAAGGGCGAGGCCGCGCCGATCCGCCTCGGCCCTGAGCGCACCCATCAGGACGGTCGTCTCCATCCAGGTGCGCGAACGCTGCTGGACCTCGCCAGGAGCATCCACTCCGTCAAGAAGAGTGTTCGGCCGCCCCTCGTAGACCGCCCACGTCATGGCGTTGCGGCGGAGGAACGTAACGACGTTGGCCAGATAGTCGTCGTCGAAGCCTTCTCGATCGTCGATGCGGTGTTGCTGGCCGAACTTGTCCAGCCACACCTCGCCCTGGTCGACGACGCGTCGGTCGATCGAGCCGGGGTCAACGATCAGGTCATTGCTCGTCATGTCAGGTCCCGTCTGTGGTCGCCCACGCTTCGATCGTGGCGAGGTCGTGGAGCGTCAGGCCGACGAGCGGGTCGACCTCCAAGAGGCGGAGGCGTACGCCGTGCCTGGCGAGGTCAGGGCCACCGTGAGTCGTCAGCTCGTCGTCCACCCACATGACGCGGCGCTCGGTCTCGGCGAGGTAGCGCTCGACGACGGCGGTCTTCCACCAGACCTCGCCAGTATCGACAGGCGCGTCACTCGCTCGGTAGACCTGGAGCCGCGGCAGTCCGACCGCAGGTGCGAAGCACGTTCGAGCCTCGTTCTCCCACGTCGTGAGCCACCTGGCGTCGACGACGTGTCGGTCGATGAGGTCACGGAGCGCGTCGATGACCTCGACGACAATGATCACGGTGCCGTTCCACCCTGGAGTGGTTACGCGCTTGTGGGTGACCCCTTCCTGGCGGTCGTCGAGCGGTGCGAGCACCCCGTCGATGTCGAGCATCAGAACCGGCCGGTTGCGGCGACTGGTGGTCACTTCCACAGGTCCTCGTCGTCGAGTCCTTCAAGGTCGTCGAGCGAGACGTTGAGGGTGTCGAGGTCTCGGATCGGTGGCTCTACTGCGCGTCGCTTCGGTGCACGGCCACCGATGACCTGGCCGTCTGCGTCACCTCCAGACGTCTTGATCTCCCACCGAGTTGCCTCGGGCAACTTCGCGGCGGCGAGCAACTCATCGATTGCTGCGGGGTCGCAGAAGGCAACACGACAACCATCGACGTTGCCGTCCTCCCCCATCGTGAGGGCAAGGCCGTGATCGCGCGTGTTCAACTGGGCGATGAGTTCCGACGCTCGCGCGGCGCTGTCACCGAACTGCATTCCGAGGATCTCTCGCTTGGGCGGCAGACCGCCCGCCGGAGGCACGCAAACAAGCACGCTGGACAAGTTGGCGCGGAGAGCTGAGCCGAAGGCCTCTGCCGAGACAACCTGCCCCGCGAAGAGGAAGTGAATGCCCACAAAGCGCAGTTCAAGAACTCCTGACTGCGCCACCTCCTGAATCCGCGCGACCGCGTAGTTGTGCGACCGGGCGCGCTGCATCAGCGGGTCATCTGCGGGGATGCCCTTAGGCACGGACTTGGCGATGGTGGCTGCCTGAAACTCGTCGAAGACGACCAGCAACGGCTTGATGCCGTGCTCGTCACGCTCGGCCTGACTCAGGTGCCAGATCGACGGCAATCCCAGGGACCTGAGCACCGCCTTGCGGCGGCCGCCCTCGGCATACACGGCCTCCATGATGTCGGCGGCCTGCTCCAGGGTGTCGTCGCCCCAGGCGACCGCGTACGGAGCGAAGGAGACGAAGTCGCCACAGCTTTTCTTCGGGTCGATGACAACGACGTCATGGCCGTGCAGAAGAGCCCCCGCAAGGATCGCGCGGATGCTGACGGACTTGCCCGAGCCCGTTGCGCCGCCGACGCCGAGGTGAGGGCCGCTGCGCAGGTCAAACGCGAGGACCTGCCCCTCTGGGTTCACGCCGAGGGGTAGGTGGTGCCACATGTCACGGCGAACGATCGGCTCTAGCCCGATGTCGGCGGGGGTCGTTCGGGGCAGGAGTCGGCGAGGGACGCCGTAGCGCAGGCGCACCCTGCCGCTGACCGGGTCGTCGACAACTTCCCACCCGCCGGTTCCGCCGAGGTGCGGGATCAGTTCAGCCCAGATCTGCTGGCGCTTGTCAGCGGCAACCGAAGTCTCGGGGGCCCGGAGAACGATGACCTGGTCAAGGCGCTCCTCGCCTTCCTTGTCGTCCCACACTCGATGGCACACGACCTCGACCGCCCACGGCTCGCACTTCAGTAGCGAGGCGAGTCGATTACGAACCCTGAGAGTGTCCGCGTCGAGTTGGGCGACGACAGCCTCGCGGCGGTGCTCGTCGTAAGCGACAAGGGTCAGACCCCACCCCTCGCACCGTGCGGCCAACTTGGCCGCCTTCGCCGCCGATTCGAGTGGCAACCGGCGGGCGCCGGGCCGCGCTTGAAGGATCGGCACGAGAGGAGCGATGCCGTCCTGTACGTCGGGATGGCGAGGCCACGCCACAACGGCGCCTTGCCCGTAACGCTGACGCGCGCGGACGTCGACGCGCTTCTGGACCTTCGCGTCGGTGAGGTCGGTTCCGTCGGGCAGTTCGACGTGGGCGATCACCGCGCCCGCGTGCTTCGTCACCGCAGGTCGTCCTCCGTGATGACGAGGCGCTCCGGGGCGCCGTCGTCGTCGTAAGTCGGCGCGTCGACAGGAAGCTCGCCACCGACCATGCCGTCCCACTTGGCGAGGTACTGCCGACGCTTCAGTGTCTCCACGTCAACCGGCACGAAGTCGACCCGGGTCGAGGACTCCTGCTGAGAGTCAGGGTGCAGCGTCAGGTCAGGAATGACGGCGGCGATGGCGGTCTCGACGGCAGTCGGGTCGCTGGCGACCTTCAACGCCATCTTTGCGGGCACCGGACTCACCGTGATGCCACCGCTCACATGGAAGGTGAGGCCAGCCTGCTCCTGCATCTCTCGCTCCGTCATACCGCACACGACAGCGAGCTGACGCACGATCTTCGCGCGTCGCATCTCCGCAGCCTGGCGACCGGTCCGGAAGGTGACGCCGCCGCAGACGAGCCACGCGATGAGCGCCGGGGTCACCAGAAGGCTGGCGAGATCCTGGATGCCGCCAAGCACCGACGGCATCTCGAAGGCGGCCTCGGTCAGGGTCGCCGAGACGAGCAGGGCGACACCGATGGCCACCTCCTTGCCGTGCGGCATCACGATGAGGCCATCACGGACGTCGCGGTAGCGGAGCGGCACCGGCCACGGCTCGCGTGCAGCCAGACGACGCGCGAGGACGAGACCCGCGAACGCGCCCCACGTCAGGCCCCAGACGCCGTTGCCCATGAGCACGCCGACGACGAGCGCGCCGCCGACATGGAAGACGGTGGAGACCCACGCGCCGAGGTGCGCGACACCCGGCTCGAAGCGCTGGACGTTGCGGGGTCGGTCGCCGAGCCAGCCCAGGAGCGGCCACATCGGCATCGTCATGAGCCAGCCGGCGACGCTGCCGGTGCGGTACGCGCGGCGAGCCTGGCCCGCGCTGAGGAAGTTCGACATGGGGTGCTCCTTGTGTGCGGGGGTGTCAGTTGGCGAGGTCGGCGAGCCACTCGGTGGCGACGGCGACGCCCTCGCATGCCGACGGCCACGGGCAGTGGCCGAACTCGTCGGGGGTCTCTGGGACCGTGCTCTCGGCCAGGTCGTCAGCCTGGTCGTCGGCGGGGTCGTCGGCGGGCTGCCCACCCTGACCCGGGTCGACCGGCGCAGCGGCGTCCTCGATGCTCGTGATGCCGCCGCGGGCCGAGTCGTACGTGACGGTCACGTCACCGCTGCGACCGACGAGCACGAACGTCGTCGAGCCAGCCTTCTGGTAGGTCCACACGTCGGTGCGGCCAGAGACAGTCAGCCCGCCAAGCTCCGGCTCGACGAAGTGAGTGCACGGGTTGTCGGCGCAGGTCACCGAGTCGAGCGCCTCGAAGGGCGAGTCGCTTCGCATGATCGCGGCGTGGACAAGCGCGTCACCGAGGTGGTCGACGTCGCCGACGACAGCGTGCTTTTCAACCGCAGCAGTGACTGCCTCGACACCCGCAGGGCCGAGCCCCACGCACGCCGCGACCGCACCGAAGGCGGTTCCGATCAGCTGAATCGTGGCCATGGGGTCCTTCCTTCCTGTGGGTGTCCTATGCGTCGGGTGACGCAGCGGTTCGGGTGGCAGCCGCCTCTGTCGCAGAACGGCTACATATCATCTGTAGCAGTTCTGCTACACATGTGCAACACTTCTGCGACAAGGACTTTTGGGGAGGGCCCATGACCACTGAGCACGGCCGCGGCTGCGGGTGCGGCACCGACGTGAGCGGCATCGACAGGCTCCTCACTTCCGAGGACCTCGCAGAGCACCTCGACGTCCCGCGCAGCACCCTCCGCGTCTACGCCACGCGTGCCCGGGCAGGTACCTCGCCAGCGGCGCCGACGTGGTTCCGACCCGCCTCCATGCGGCTCGGCAACACTGACGTCTGGACGTGGCAGGAAGCCGAGGCAATGAGGATCAACAGGGGTCAGAAGCACTGAAGGAATCCGAGAACCAGAGAATGAGAGGAACAGAGAAGGAGGGAGTCAGAGGTAGGTAGTCAGAAAGCAGGAACCATCAGGAAGCACCGGACCCCTGTCACCGAAGCCGTCCTTCCCGACGCCATCGCCTCGCACCTGTGCTGACACCGCAGCCCCCTGATCGTCTCCGTCTCGGTGTCGCCTCGAAGCCGCCTCGACCCGCTCCGTGACGGCTTCGCTCCGCTGCCTCACCGTCGACGTCTCGCACCTCGCCGAGAGCGCGCCGTCTCGCTGACGCTCCCGTGTCGCATCGTGACCGTGACGTCCCCGGTCCGCTCCTTCTTGACGCCGGTTCGCTGCCTAGCCTTCCTCGCGTCTCTCCCCTACGGCTCCGCCTCGCTGACGACTCGCCTTCCCGAGCTGTCCGCACCTCGCCAAGGGCTCGGCTCACGCTCCCTGCCCTCGGACCCGCCGCGTCGATGCGCTCCATGACGGTCCGGCCAAACGCCGCGCACCAGTCACACAGAATCTGACCGCCTACTCACTGGAGAAGAAGACTTCGTCTCTTCTCCATGAAGGGGATCGAATCTCGTGACAACTACGACCACCCTCCCGATCGAGCAATACGACGAACTTCTCGGCTCGGTCGCTAAGCGCCACCGCGACGACACCCCTGACGGGCTCGTTCGCGCGGTCGCCTGTCTCGCCGCCAACCAGGGCCTCACCGCCGCACAGACCGGTGCCTGGCTCCGCTCCCGCTGCCCCGGTGACGTCGCCGCTCTCGTCACGGACCGAGCCGCCTACGGCAGGCACTGGGGTTCTGCGTTCAAGCGCAGCCAGCGCTACCGAACCGCGAAAGAACGCCAAGAACTGCGTGTCGACCTCACTCGTCGCCTCGTCGCCCACCTGCTCGCCCCCTGGCCGGCTCACATCGAGATCACTGGCGCGCGAGGCGCGCGCGCAAGGGCGGCGCTAGCCGTCGTCGGACTCGCGCTCCTGGAAGAAGCGACACGCGAAGACCGCGACCAGGGACGCGACGCGGTTGTCTTCTCTGCGGCGCGGATGGCCCTCGCTCTCGGTACCACCGAGGGGACCGCACGGGGGCTACTGAACACGCTCGTCGCGGCCCGGTGGCTGCGGCCTATGCGCGCCGGTGCCGGAGTACCGGTCCGCTACAAGCTCACGCGCCCGAGCCAAGCCAAGGGCGACGCGGCATGGACTCGCCACGACCTCGTCGATGCGCTCGCCGACGGCAGCGAGCACCCCGCAGCGGCCATCGTCCGACTCGTCGAGCACCCCGCCAACGCCTACGGCGACGCATCGCTAGGGCACCTCGCCTGGCTCACCGGACTGCTGCTGGAGGCGCACGTTGAGCCTGGCGAGGTCGGTCTCACCACGCGCAACACCAGTCGGCCGCGACGCGCCTGGCTCTCGGCCTACGCGGCCGACGGAGTATCAGGACTTGATGCACACGCGGCCGTGACCGGTGCTGTTCAGGAGCGCCTGAAAGCCGAGGAGGCTTACGCCGCGGCGAAGGCGGCGCGTAACGCTTCGAGGGACCTGGACCGTCGGCGCAAGACCTCTGCGCGAACGAAGGTGAAGGCGCTGCTCGCTGACCAGCCGCTCCCGAAGCCGAGCGCACCGGCAGCCGACCGGAGGGCGTGGCTGGACGCGATGACGGCGGCCGTCGCAGCGCGGGAGCCCGGCGAGGTCGAGGCCAAGTACCTCGCCAAGACGCTCGCCCGAGCGATGGTCAATCGCGGCTACGCGGCGACGGCAGCCGCGAAGGTCGCCGCGCGCGTTGTCGGTCTTCCCCCTTCCGGCGAGGTGTCGGTTTCGGCGCCTACCGTCGACGCGTGACCGGCCACGACGACGAGCTGACGGAAGCTGAGATCGCCGCGCTCACGGAGCGGCTACGCGACGAGTCGAGGCCGTCGCGCGACTTCGACGAGATGGCCCGCCGCCTGGGCTACGACGTCGAGCGACACCTCCTCAACGACGCGCTCAAGTCTGTAGCGTGGCCGAGGCATCTCTCCGCCGCCGAGCGGGAGGCGATGCTCGGCGAGGTCACCGCCGCGCTGCATCAGTGGCGCGCCAAGGCAGAGGGACGCGAGCGCGGAGACGACGCGTCCGAGACATGACGAAGCCCCCGGTATGGAACCGGGGGCTTCGATCTGACATACATGCGCTGCGCCTAGGACGCCGCCCGGGCGAGTTCAACTCGCCGACGGGTGTCGAGATCTGCGCCGGACCCCGTGCTCTCAAGATACCTCATCAAGAGGACCGCGGCCGCGTTGAAGTCGCGGTCCAGTCGTGTTCCGCACTCGGCGCACGTCCACGCCCTCCGCCCGAGACGGAGTGGGCCGCGCATCGTCAAGCAGACTGCGCACGTCCGTGTCGAGTAGGCGGCCGGGACTGGCGCGACCTCGACCCACTCGCGACGCTCCGCACCCGAGGCGAGTGCAGCAAGGAAGGAGCTCAAGGCCGCACGCCGCAAAACCCAACGGGGAGCGGTCCCAGTGCGCAGCAGCCCAGAGACATCGAGGTTCTCGACGACGACGACCCCTGCGTCGTCGAGCAGCCGAGCCGCTGCGATCCGGTGCGCCTCAAGCCGCTGACGCTCGCACTTGGCGATCAACGCCTCGTGGCGTGCGATCGCTCGTGCATGGCCCGCCGAGCCAGGCTCCCTGCGCGTAATGACCTTCCGGGCCTCGGCGAGGTCAGCCGCCAGCCGCTCATCGTGGTCGTGCGGGATGATCCACCGCTCGACAGCCCAGGTGGCGAGGTCGAGCGAGACCGCGTGCGCCTTCGCGCCACAGCCGGCGTCGATCGCGATGATCCGCGTCGGTGCCACCCCTGACGGCGGGAAGGACCTCGCCGGGGGTGCCGGCACGACCCACGCGACATGCCACCGACCTCCACGGTCAACTTCCACCCGCATCACCTGCGTACCGTCCGGCACCTCAACGTGCGCGCGGACTCGCACCTCGCCGACGAGGGGCAGCCACACACGGCGCTCGCGGCCCTCGCCAACCGGCACCTTGATCTCCCCGCCTCCCGCGTAGGTGACTGCGCCGGGCCAGTCGAGTGACACCGCGCCGTCGACCCGCGGCCACGGACGTCCCCTGAAGCGGGCCGCGCGGGCGGCCTGATCGGCGTCGATGACGGCTTGCTGAAGCCCCGCGGCCGGAGCGGCAGCCCGCAGCTCGGGTGGCACGGTCCCCTTACGCGCGTGCCGCTTATGGAGCTCGCCGAGAGCCGGCGGCTCATGCCCATCGCGCTCGGCGTCGCGGTGCTCAGCGACCACCCGGCGGTAGGCGAGGCGACAAGCAGCGATCTGCTGACGGAGGAGCGCTTGCTGCGCGGGAGTCGGGTAGGCGCGGAGACGTACTGTGCGCCAAGCCTTCGGCGAGGTCATGTCTTGCTGGTGCGCGGCGCCAGCAAAAATCGTCGCCGTCCAGGGTGAATCATCGCTTGGCCTTGTGCTGTTCGCGTGCGCTCTCGCCTGCACAGTGCCTCCGGCGCGACTCCAACCTTACGTTTGCCAGGATTCTTGGCGGACGGGACCGCACTTGGCGACGTTCTTGGCCACACCGTGGCCCGCGTTTGCCCAGGTCAAGGGGCTTGTACGTCCCTCGCTTGTCACGTTTGGCCAATTCGCCAGGTGCAGGTAGAGGGCTTCATGTAGAGCCACATATCTCTCTTCAAGATTGGGAGGGAGAGACATACCGAGAAGGCCCGTACGACCTCTATCTATCTATCTCTTTTGAACAAATCATCTCTACTACTACTACTAGAAGGGCCTCTGACCTGGGGTTTTGCCTCCACAAACGTTTGCCAAGTCCCTTGCCTGGTCGACTGCCGTCCTGCCAAAACACCAGGTCAAACGCTTATTCGTTTCGCCAAGTCCTGTCGGTGACTTGGCCAGAGCCTCCCGTTCCGGACTGGCTCCGCTTGTGCCCCGGCAGCGGGCGCCATGAGGCCGGGCCTGAGGACTCGTCGACTGCGGCAGCCGGCTAGCTCGCCTCTTGTCTACTGAAGCGCGGTGTCACTTCTCGCCCGGGCCGCACACCAAGAGGGCAGAGCCACACTCTCGACCTCGCCAGGAGCAGCCATGATGCGCCTCACTGCCCGTCCCGCACCTCGTCACCGTGGCGCACCGGACCGCCGCCCGCGACTGCGAGCCGCCCTCGTGGCCGCCGCCGTGATGCTCGCACCCGTCACCGTCGCCTCTTCGGCGTACGCCCTCGACGGGCCTGTGGCTGAGGCCGACATCGTCGATCTCCGGCTCCCGTTCGCGGAGCGCGGTCAGCCCCTCGTCGTAGACGTGCTCGGCAACGACACCTGGGACGCCGCCCACGACGCGAGCATCACGGCCGTCGAGGTGCAGCCCAACGGCGGTGAGGCCGAGATCGGCCCGGACGGACGGAGCATCATCGTCACGCCCCGGTGGCTCGGCGAGGTCCAGGGCGACCGCTCTCAGCCGCACGCCGCTTTCGTGACGTACGAGCTGACGGACACGGCCGGGCAGCGGGCCACCGCGATCGTGCAGGTCCAGGTGTTCGCCCCTGAGGACCCCCGCGACATGAACCTCGGCGACGACGACGTCACGGTGCCGGACCTGCGTGAGGCCTCCCAGCACGACTTCGCTCGGAGCGAGATCCACTTCAACGACGACGCCGACCTGAACAGGGTCGAGAGCGGTTTCGCGAACCTTGCCGTCGAGGTGGTCGAGCAGCCCGCCGTCGGTGAGGTCGTGCTGTCCCCGGCCCCTGGGTCGTTCCTCCGCTGGCGCGCGGGTTCGTCGCCGCTGCCTCGCCAGGACCTGACCTTCGCCTACCGAGTCTGCGCGGGCCAGGACCCCGACGATCTGTTCATGGTGCCCTTCTCCGGCACCTGCTCGGAGCCCGCTCGCGTCACCTTCTCGGTCGAGAAGACCCTCGCCTCCGAGGCACCGCCTTACCGCGACGTGCTCGACCGCTTCGCCTTCTACGAGGAGGGCCCGGCCCTCCTGGACTTCGACCCGGCGGACGCCTTCGCGCTCGCGCAGGTCGTCTGCGACACGGGTGAGGCCCGGTGCTCTCGCGACCGCATGGTCGACCCGCTCGACCGACCGCTGCTCTTCGGCGAGGTGCGAGCCGTTCGCGTCGGCGACGAGGCCGGTGTCGGTGCCGCACCGCACACAGGGAACCTCGCCGAGACTGGCGACGGTTGGACGTTCACCCGGGCCGCCACCTACCCCGAGCTGGGGCCTTTCGACGAGGAGGACCTCGGCGTGTGGCGCATCGAGCGCATCGACAGCGGAGAAGTCGTCGGCGAGTACCGAGCCGCGGTCGAGTACGCGTCGACGCGTAACCGTTCCCGCGAAGCGCTGCCTGACAACGTCTTCCCCTTCCCGTCCCCTCCGGGCGACCACGAGGCATGGGCGGCCGTCGGGCAGGCCGACCGGATCTTCACCGGCCGCATCATCTCGGGCGCTCGGGTCGCCGCAGCCCGGGCCGGTGACCCCTTCGCGCCAGGCGGCCAGGGTCCCCAGTGGGTCCTCGGCGACCCGGCCGTGCACGGAGGCGCCGCGCTCTGGAGCGAGTCACCCGGCTCGCCCGACGGGCGCATCCCGCCCGGCGTGATCTGGCGGGGCGGCGTGCCTGCCTCCCAGCCTGCCGTCGGTTCCGTGCCCGCGGATGCCCCGACGGTGCTCGTCCTTCCGCGCGACGAGCAGACCGTCGGCGAGGTGTCTTGGACGCTCCGCAACTGCCTCTCTGATCGCTATCCGCTCATCACCGACGAGACGTGCTCGGAGCCGTCAACGGCGACGGTCCGCTTCGGCCCCCAGGGCAACGCTGTCGACGACCTCGCCACCGCCGACCCCGGTACCCCGGTGACGGTCCCGGTCCTCGGCAACGACGTCTTCACGGACCGGCCGGGCGACCCGGCGACGGTGGCTCTGGTCGACGTCCCGGCTGACGTCACCGCGACAATCAACCCCGGCCGCACCGTGAGCGTGACCGCCCCCGAGGCACGCCGCGGCGACACCATCGAGATGACGTACCGACTGACCGACTTCACCGGCTCCGACGAGGCGACGGTCCGCGTTCTGGTCTCCGACCCGGGCGGTCCAACGCCCACCCCCGAGCCGACGCCCGAGCCCACCCCGGAGCCGACGCCTGACCCGGAGCCCACGCCTGAGCCCACTCCGACCCCGGAGCCTGAGCCGACCCCAGAGCCCACTCCGGACCCGGAGCCTGAGCCGACGCCCGAGCCGACGCCGAACCCCACCCCGGAGCCGGAGCAGCCGGTGGCTCCCGACGCCGTCGACGACGAGGTCGAGGTCGGCACGAGCCGCGAGCGGGCCGTCCGTGTCCTCCGCAACGACGTCTGGGCGGGCGCACCGGCGGTCGAGCTCGTGGGCCGTGTCCCGGCGGGCCTGACGGCACGCGTCGAAGGCCGGACGGTCCTGGTCGAAGCCGCACAGCGTCTCGCTGGCGAGGTCATCGACATCCGCTACCGGCTCACCGACGAGACCGGTCTCTCCGACACCGCGACGGTGACCGTGACGGTCAGGCCGGAGATCCCCATCATCGTGACGGGTGCGGAGCGTGCCCTGCCCGAGGCAGCCGCCGCCGCTCCTGGCGAGGTGACCTCGCCGGGCCGTTGGGTGCGCGGTGCGGGCCTCGCCCTCCTGGTCGCCGGGCTCGTCATCGGGGCGGTCTCGATGCGACGTCGGGCGGCGTCGTGAGCCGCTCGGGCGTCGCGGCCGCCACGCTTCTGATGGTCGTCGGCGCGGCTCTGGTCGTGGTCGGCCCGGCCGCTTCTGGCGAGGTGAGCGTCCGCGACCTCGCCAGTGCCCGGGGCGTCGAGGCAGAGCCCGTGAGCCCTGCTGCGGGGCACCCGGCCGCTCCTGGCGAGGTGCTTCCCGGCGAGGTCCCTCTCGGCGAGGTCGACCTCGCCAGGCTTCAGCCGGGTGACCTCGTCGCCGTCGAAGAGGTAGGTGAGCCTGTTGCACTGCCTCGGCCCGCTATCGCGGCGCAGCGGCGCGCCGCTGGCCCGTCACGCGTGACCGTGCCTGCTCTTGACGCTTCGATGCCGCTCGTCCAGGCCCCGACACGTGCGGGTCGCCTTGCGGTGCCACCCGGCGTCTCGGCGGTCGGCTACGCGTCGCAGTCCGCCCGACCCGGGGCGAACCGCGGCACGACGCTGCTCGCAACGCACCGCGACACCGGGTCCGGCGGCCGGGGTGTCCGCAGCCCGCTCTACGACGCCCCCGACCTCGCCAAGGGCGCCCGTATCCACGTCGCCTGGCTAGGCCAGCACACGAAGTACCGCGTTACCGAGGTGACAAGGCACCCGCGTGGCCGCCTGCCCTCTCGGCTCGCAAGCGTCGCGGGGACAAGGCACCGGCTCGCCCTCGTCACCTGTGGAGGGCCGCTCGTGGTCGACGACGACCGGCGTCTCCGCTGGAGCCAGACGGTCATCGTCTGGGCCAAGCCGATCGGAGGGAGGGCCCGATGAGCCTTGAGGACGAGCACACCGTCGAACGCTGGCTCGCGGCCTGCACCGACCAATTCGTCCCGCCCGCGACCCGCATGGACGCGGACCTCGACATGGTCGAGCTCTTCACGCGCCGCCCCCGCGACGCGGCCCGCTGGGCGGCTATGTCTGTGCGGCTTCTGGCCGACACGCTGCCGCGCGACGATCCGTGGCGCCGTCTCCGGGCCGACGGTGGGGCCGTTCACGTGGACGGCCTCCCTGCCGGGGTGGTCCTCGACGGGCTCGACCTGGTGCAGCCGACACCGACGACGTCTCTCGACGCGGCCCGGGACATCTCGACCGCCCACCTCGCCGACGACCTCCACCCGCTGGCAGCCCGGATCCTCGTCTACGCGCTTGGCGAGGTCACGCTGCCGACGCTGACTCATCGCCTGATGCGGGTGACCGAGGCGATGCACGAGAAGCCCGCTCGGTCGATCTTCGACGCATGGCTGCACTGCATCTCGCCGGTCATCTTGCGGCTGATGGCGAGGCGCCGTGAGTACCACCTTCCAACGGGCCAGTGGGACCTCCTCGCCCCGCCCGCACAGGCGGCGCGCTTCATCTTCAACGAGGGTCCGCTGGACGGCCCGCTGGAGGTGACGCGGCGTCTCGCTCTGCCCGCCGACGCGTACGCGCAGCGTCTTGACGCGCTGCGATGCGTCGATTGAACGCGCTGGTGCGGCAAGTCGCGTGACGCGCACACAGGCCCGCCATGACTGAGAATGAGCAGATGGACGCGCACCGGCTTCTCACTACGGAGGAGGCCGCCGCGCTTCTAAACGTGCCGGTCCGGACTCTGACGAATTGGCGGTGCAGGGGCCGCTTCCCGGGGCCGCCGTTCGTGCGGCTCGGCGGCACGGTCCGCTACCGCAGGGGCGACCTACTCGAATGGGTGGCGGAGCGCGTCCAGACCCAGGCGTCCTGATGCCGCGGGTGCCGCTCGCGCCCGGCCAGGTCTCGTCTCGCAGCGCCGCGAAGGAGACGACCGCCACGGGCGCGAGCCGATGGCGGGCTCGTTGCCGCATCGGCTCCGGCACAGGCGTCTCGGCGCGCCTGACCGCGACGGGGCCGACACGTCAGGCCGCCCTCGACGCTCTCGACCAGCGCATCGCGGAGTTCCGGGCCGCCCCGACACGAGCGGAGCCGACGCAGGACGAGGGCGTTCTGACGCGCGACTCGACCGTCGACGACCTGCTGACCGAGTGGTGGTCCCGCTACCGCAAACGCGACCGCTCGCCGACCACGCTCGCCGTCTACGAGTCGGTGCTCGACCGGCACGTGCGGCCCCGCTTCGGCGACCTGGCGGTGCGGGACTGCACCGTTCCGGCACTGGACACCCGAGTGCTCATTTTCGAGGAAGAGACAGGTCTGCGGTCGGGCCGGCTCCGGACCATCCTGAAGCAGGCGCTGGACCTCGCCTTACGCCACGGACTCGTCGCCGCCAACCCCATGGACCACGTCGAGCCGCCTCCGCCTCGGCGACAGTCCGACCCGCGGGCGCTGACACCGGCCGAATGGACTGCCGTGAAGGAGGCCATCCGGCAATGGGGTGACGCCTCCAAGACGGCCCCGAGGGACGCCACGACCCTCTACGACGTCGTGCAGACGTGCGCGGCCACCGGCTGGCGCATCTCCGAGGTCCTCGCCCTGCGCCCCTGCGACCTGGTCGGGCTCGACTCCGGACTCCCGCGCGCCTTCCAGACCGGCGCGCTCAAGCCGGTGAAGGGCAGCGGGCTTCAGCGCCTGGAGTCCAAGGCGAAGCGGTCGCATGTCGTGGTCCTGCCACCCTTTGTGCTCCCGATGCTGCGTGCGCGCGTCGAAGCCGCACCGTCACCGGAGTCGCCCGTCTTCCCTTCGGCGAACGGCACGTGGGTGTGGCCGAGCAACCTGCGGCGCCAGTGGCGGGCTGCCCGGGACCTCGCCGACCTCCACTGGGTCACCCCTCACGTCTTCCGCAAGACGGTCGCGACCACCCTCAGCGTCGAGCTGGGCAGCCAGGCTGCGGCCGACCAACTCGGACACCGGTCGACTCGGACGACGCGAGATCACTACATCGCGATCCCCGAACTGCCACGTGACGCGCAAGCCTCGGCGGACGCGATCGAGAGGGCGCTCGGTGATGGCTCGAACGAGGAAGGCGACCGGGCGTGACGCCTCGAACCGTGGCCCGCTTTCGAGGGCTGTCGTGGCCCGCTTTCAGCGTTCGAGAGCGCTGCTAAGCGTCAAAGTCCGCATCATTGGGACACATCGCGCGTAGGGCTGCGTAAGCCAGCGTCGCACTGCGTCAGGCTTCGTACAGGTGTCCCGGTTCAGCGGGTTCGGGGTTCGAGTCCCTGATGGCGTACCACCCGAGAGCCCCAGGTCACCGACCTGGGGCTCTCGCCGTTCCTCGGGCGGCCACGGGCAGACTGGGCGCCATGCCCCTCGCACGCACCCTGACCCGCCTCGCCCTCGGCTCCGCGATGGTCTTCGCAGGGACCGCCCACCTGACCTTCGCCCGGGCGGAGTTCCAGGCGCAGGTGCCCGACTGGTTCCCCGTCGACGAGGACCTCACCGTCCTCGGCTCCGGCGTGGTCGAGATCGGTCTGGGCGCGGCCCTCATCGCCGCCCCGCGGGCCCGCCGCCCGCTGGTGGGTGGCCTGCTGGCGGCGTTCTTCGTGGCGATCTTCCCCGGGAACATCGCCCAGTACGTCGAGGGCACCGACGCCTTCGGGCTCGACACCGACACCAAGCGGCTCGTGCGGCTGTTCTTCCAGCCGGTGCTGGTGCTCCTCGCGCTGTGGACCGGCGAGACGCTGCGGGGTCGGTCCGGGAACGACGGCTGAGCCGTCGCCCGGGCTGTCGCTCGCTCGGTCAACCGTGCCGGGGACGGACGGCCTGGGTGACCAGCCCGGTGGCGGCGTACAGCGTGCGGAGGGTCTCGCCGTCGGGGAGCCGGGAGGGCGTGCGGAACGAGCGGGCCTCGACCACCAGCCCGCCGTCGGCGGTGGCGCCGAGGTAGGACAGGAAGCCGGCGTCGTCGCGGACCGGCGACCACCCGAGCGAGGCGAGCGACTCGCACGCCAGGTCCCAGGCGGCGACGTGCAGCGAGCTGCCGTCCAGGACGACGTCGTCCTCGGGACGCGGGCAGACGACCAGGCCGTAGCCGCTCGCGGGGTCGAGGTGGGCGGTGTGGAAGGAGTCCAGCGACATCGTGGGGAGCACGGCGTACCTCACGCGGCCCGGAAGAAGCCGGCCTCGCCGAGCAGGTCGGCGCACCGACCGCACAGCCGGACGTCCTCGGCCCAGGGGTCGCCGGCGCCGCGCCCGCGCCGGCCCTCGACGACCGCACGGACCGGCTCGACGTGGTGGGTGGAGCTGCACCAGCCACGGACCTCGGGGCGGGGCTGGGGGACGGACTGGCGGACGGTCCGGTCGACGGTCTGGGGCACCTCGCACACCTCGGCGACCGCCGCGCTGCCGCGCAGGGTGCGAGCGTCCACCCGGGAGGCCAGGCCGTGGGCGACCAGGGCGTCGGCGACCTCGGTCGACCGGACGGTGAAGTCGAAGCCGCCGCGGGCCGAGCGGTGCGCGTGGGCCAGCACGGCGGCATCGATCCAGGTGCCGCCGGCCCAGGCGCCGGACACCTCGACGGTGCGGGTGGCCATCGTGACCGTGGTGCTCATCGCGGGCCTCCCTCCAGGCGCTGGTGCGGTGTGCTCGGACCAACGAGCACCGCACCGGGAGGTCACGCCCCGGTGATCCGGGCCTCAGCCGGTGGTCCGGACCAGCTCCACCACTCGCCGGGCCAGCTCGGGGCCGCAGTCCTCCTGCACGAAGTGGCTGCCCTCGAGCCGGGCGTGCGGCTGCCCCTGGGCTCCCGGGACGTGCGCGATGAGTGGCTTGTCGGCGCCTCCGAGGATCGGGTCGTGACGGCCGAAGAGGCACAGGAACGGCCGCTCGTAGCGGCCGAGCGCCTCCCACGCAGCCCGCTGGGCCGGCATGGCGGGGTCGCCGGCCGAGGTCGGGACCAGCCGAGGGAAGACCCGAGCACCGGCGAGGTGGCGACGGCTCGGGAAGGGCGCGGCGTACGCCGCCCGCTCAGCCTTCGACAGCCCCCGCTTGGTGCCGACGGCCACGATCCGCGAGACCGGGAGCACCGGGGTCCACCGGGCGAAGGCGCGCCAGGTGCGGAAGGCCAGGTTGGCCGGCTGCTCCCCCGCCGGCAGGAAGCCGTTGGCCACGACGACGCGCGCGAACCGGTCGGGCTGCTCCCCCACCATGCGTAGGCCGATCAGGGAGCCCCAGTCCTGGCAGAACAGGGTGATCGCGTCCAGGTCGAGGGCGTCGCAGAAGGCCCGGGTCCAGGCCACGTGCCGGGCGTAGGAGTACGCCGCCAGGTCGGTCGGCTTGTCGGAGCGGCCGAACCCGACGAGGTCGGGGACGACGACGCGCAGTCCGGCAGCCGCCAGCGGCTCGACCATGTGGCGATAGAGGTAGCCCCACGTCGGCTCCCCGTGCAGGAGCAGCACCACCGGCCCGTCGGCCGGGCCCTCGTCGACGTACGCCATCCGCAGCGGCCCCGGGCAGTCGACGTCGTCGGGCGAGCCGACGTCGACGTACCTCGGCTGGTAGGGGAAGCCCTCGATCGCGGCGAAGCGCTCCTCGGGCGTGCGGACCGCGTCGATCGGGGGGCGCGAGCTGACCATGGTCGACATCCTGGCAGCGGCGGGACCGGGCGCGCGGGGCCGACCGCCATCCGGTTCCGCGACCGCCTTGCTCAAGGAATCCTCAAGATTGCCGCAGGTCTGCTCAAGGTCTGCGCAAGTCCCTTCCCGCGGGGTCCGGCGGCTGCGACGGTCGCTCCATGGTCCTTCGCACGTTCCTCACCGCGACCGCGGTCGCCGGCATCCTGACCGGCGGTCTGGTCGCCGGCGCCACCGCAGCCGACGCCGCCCCCGGCGGCAGCACCCAGGGCAACTGCCCTGACGCACGCCCGGTCCCCGGCAACGCCGACTTCCTGGCCGTGGAGGCGCCCGCCGGTCGGGTCATCACCGGCTACTGCGTGAAGGCGGCCGGCCTGCGCGGCCTCGACGCCGCCCCGGAGACCGTCGTGCTCGCCGACCCCGTCCTCTCCCTCGTCCTGCGGCACAGCGAGGGTGGGAACCTGACGCACTACTCGCTGATCACCGCCCCCATCGCCACCGAGCCCGAGGAGCCGGTCGACCCCGAGACCCCCGAGGAGCCGGTCGACCCCGAGACCCCCGAGGAGCCGGTCGACCCCGAGACCCCCGAGGAGCCGGTCGAGGAGCCCGAGAGCACCCCGAACCCGCCGGTCACCACGCCGGGCGGCGGCTTCGACTGGGACTGGACCTACGAGACGCCGGGCTGCGACGGGCTGGTCGTGGCCTACCCGGGCAACATCCCCGAGGGTCAGTCCAACGACGTCAACATCCGCCTGCTGACCGACCAGGGCGAGATCACGCTGAACTACCACCTGGACCAGGGCACCTGGTCGGGCACGACCGCCTTCGTCTACAGCCAGCACCGCCTGTGGCCGGCCGGCGTGACGGCGTACACCGTGACCTGGACCCAGGTCGGCGGCACCAACTACCACTGGCAGGGAGCCGTCGAGTGCGCCCTCGGCGAGCCGTCGCCGGTGACCGGCACCCGCAACGGGTACGCCGTCGTGAAGCCCGGCACCGCGCCCGGCGATCCCGCGGCCGACCTCGTGAGCGGGTTCCGGGCCGGCACGACCACGCTCGGTCGTGGCCAGCGCCTGGGCGCCGACACGATCGTCGTGAGCGGGCTCGAGGGCCGCACCCTGGAGCTGCAGCGCCTGAAGAAGGGCGCCTGGCGCACCGTGCGGACCGTCGCGACGGCCGACGGCGAGGCGAGCGTGACGTTCCCGAAGCAGCCCAAGCGCGGCAGCGTCGCCTACCGGCTCGTGGCCGGCGACTGGACCAGCGAGGTCCTCACCGTCACGACCCGCTGAGACCTCTCGCGCCCCGTGGGGGGAAGCGCGAGAGCCGGACGCACCTCTGGGGAGGGAGTGCGCCAGACCGCGCC
>FWWL01002600.1_pt1 | contig 36531 bp, 34 predicted proteins | sample 2228331 | NCBI WGS metagenome assembly FWWL01 (sample SAMEA103939775, study PRJEB20133) | metagenome
TTGGCCATAGCTTCTTCGAGTCTAGCGACGCGCTCCTCGATCTTGAGCTGGGCCTCGGTGAGCTTGGCCATAGCTTCTTCGAGTCTGGCGACACGCTCCTCGGTCCTGGTCTGGGCCTCGGTGAGCTTGGCCATGGCTTCTTCGAGTCTGGCGACGCGCTCCTCGGTCCTGGTCTGGGCTTCGGTGAGCTTGGCCATAGCCTCTTCGAGGCGGGCGAGGCGCTGGTCGGCACCCCTCTGGGCCTGGGCGAGCTCCTCGAGGCGGCGCTCGGTCCTGGTCTGGGCCTCGGTGAGCTTGGCCATAGCCTCTTCGAGGCGGGCGAGGCGCTGGTCGGCACCCCTCTGGGCCTGGGCGAGCTCCGCCATCGCTTGCTCCAGCTGCCCGAGCCGCTGCTCCGTCCGGACCTGGGCCTGGACCAGGGTCTGCACCACGCTGCCAAGTTCCCGTACGGTGCCAGCCAGCTCCCGCTGGTTGTCCACGAGGGTGGATAGCAAGCCTGGCAGAGGGGCCAGTGCCTCCAGCAGGCCCCTGACGGCCCCCGTAAGGCTCGTCACGGCCGCCTCCAGGGCGGCTACGCGTTCCTCCAGCGTCGGCATCTTGACCCTCCGCGCGCATTTTAGCGGATCTTCGGCCGTCCGGCGCGGCGTCCTGCCGGACCAGCACCCCCTGTCGGGGTTGACAAAGGCCCCGCGGGCCTCCTATGATGAGAACGTTTTCATACCGTCGCAGGGGGGTGGTGGAAGTGGCGTCCCGAGTACGGTGTGTGTCCGTCGTGTGTCTCCTGCTGGCTTGGGCCGCGCTGGCGACGCCCGGCGCCGCGGCAGTGGTCCTGCGGTGGGGCGAGGTTCTCCCCGCGGACCACCCCTCGGTCCAGATGGCCTTTCGGGTGGCGGAGCGGGTGAAGGAGCTGACGCAGGGGCGGGTTACCGTTCAGGTGTTCCCCGGTGGCCAGCTCGGTAGCACCCGGGAGCAGATCGAGAACGTCACCCTGGGTACGCAGCACATGACCACGGAGGGGGCTGCGGCCATCAGCCAGTTCGTGCCGGCCCTGGGCGTGATCGAGGCGCCGTACGTGTGGCGCGACGCCGCACACCTGCAGAAGGTCATGAGCGGTCCCCTCGGGCGGCACCTGGCGCAGCAGCTGGTGGACAAGGCCGGGATCCGGGTGTTGGGGACCACGTACTACGGGGTGCGGCAGCTCACCACCACCAACAAGCCCGTGCGCACGGTGGCGGACATGCGCGAGTTCAAACTGCGCGTCCCCGAGAACGAGGTGTTTCTGGCCATGGCGCGGGCGTGGGGGGCGAAGCCGACCCCCATGCCGTTTGGCGAGCTGTACCTGGCGCTGAAGCTCGGCGTGGTGGACGGTCAGGAAAACCCGCTGCCCACCATCGACTCCGGCAAGTTCTACGAGGTGCAGAAGTACCTGGTCCTCACACGGCACATCCTGACCCCGCGGCTGGTGCTGATCAACGAGCGGACGTTCCGGACCCTGCTGAACACCGCGGACCAGCAGGCACTCGTCCGGGCGGTGGCGGAGGGGATCGCCTGGCAGGACCGGGAGATCCTTCGGCTGGAGGCCACGCTGCTGGACAAGTTCCGCCGGGCCGGCATGGAGGTCATCGAGCCGGACGTGGAGTCCTTCCGACGTCCGGTGCTGGAGGCCCTGCCCCGGCAGTTCGAAGCGCGCTGGGGGGCGGGGCTGTTCCAGCAGATCGTGAACACGAAGTAGGCGGCTGCCACCTGACGGGTTCGTGGAGGCCCTGGCCAGGGTCAACCACCTGCTGACCCGCGCGGCCGTGGCTGCCGCGGTGGTGCTGTTCGGGGCCCTGTTCGCCACCGTGCTCTTGCAGGTGGCCTTCCGGTACGTGCTCCGGTCCCCGTTGGTGTGGACGGAGGAGGCCGCCCGGTACCTGTACATCTGGGTGTGCTACCTGGGGTGGGTGCCCGCGTACCGCGGCGGCCACCACATCGTCATCACCGCGCTGGTCAACCGACTGCCGCGACGGCTCGCTGCCGCGGTGGCATTGGGCTGCCACGCGGTGGCGGCATGCTTCTTCGCCGTCCTGGTGGCGCAGGGCGTCAGCCTGGCGGCGCGCTCGGGGCACGTACTCGCCATTGCCTTCCCCCTGCCGTGGTCTGCCATCTACGCCGCAGCGCCGGTGGCGGGTGTGGCCTTGCTGTTGCAGGCGGTGGAGTACGTGGGGCACGCGTGGGCCGCGCTGAGGAGGGTGTCGTGACGCCCGGAGGGCTAGCCGCGGTGTGGCTTCTGCTGCTGGCCGCGGGGCTCCCCATCTTCGTGACGCTCGGGGTTACCAGCACGGCGTACCTGTGGAGTCAGGGGGACGTGTTGCTGGCCGTACCCCAGCGGCTGACGGCGGCTGCAAACTCCTTCACCCTGCTGGCGGCGCCGTTCTTCATGCTGGTGGGCATCGCCATGAACACCGCGGGCGTCACGCAGCGCCTGTACGAGTTCGTGGAAGCCCTGGTGGGGTGGCTGCGGGGAGGCCTGGCCCACGTGAACGTGGTGGGCAGCGTGATCTTCGCGGGGATGTCGGGGTCGGCGGTGGCCGACGCCGCGGGGCTGGGCGCTGTGGAAATCAAGGCCATGAGCGACGAGGGCTACCCGCGGGAGTACGCGGCCGCGGTCACCGCCGCCTCGGCCACCATCGGCCCCATCATCCCGCCCAGCGTGCCCATGCTGTTCTACGCGGTCCTGGCGGACGTCTCCGTGGGGCGGCTGTTCCTGGGCGGCCTCGTCCCGGGCCTGCTCATGGCCGCGGCGCTGATGGTCATGGTCGCCTGGCAGGCCCGCCGGCGGTCGTTCCCGGCGCACCCTTTCCCGGGTGGCCGGGTGGCGCTGCGGCGCGCGGGCCGAGCTGCTCCCTCCCTGCTTACGCCTGTCCTCCTGTTCGGGGGGATGCTCAGCGGAGCCTTCACACCCACCGAGGCCGCGTTCGTGGCCGCGGCGTATGCCCTCCTCCTCGGTCTGGTGGTGCACCGGGAGCTATCCTGGCGGGAGGTGCCGCGCCTGTTCCGGGAGACGGTGGAGACGAATGCGGTGGTCCTGGCGCTGGTGATGAACTCCGCGCTGTTCGCGTGGGTCCTGGCCCGGGCCCAGGTGCCGCAGCAGCTCGCCAGCTGGTTTCTCGCGGTTTCCCCCAACCCCTTCGTGGTGCTGACCGTGATCAACGTGTTCCTGCTCCTGGTCGGGTGCGTGATGGAGGGCCTGGCGGCCCTCATCATCCTCGTGCCGGTGTTCCTGCCGGTGGTCCGGGCGCTGGGGATCGACCCGGTGCACTTCGGGGTGGTCATGGTGCTCAACCTGATGATCGGGACCCTCACGCCGCCCATCGGCATCGTGCTGTTCGTGGTCTCCCGGGTCGCCGGCCTGCCCTTCGAGCGGGTGGTCCGCGTGACGGCCCCGTTTCTCGTGCCGCTGGTCGCCGTGCTGCTGCTGATCACGTACGTGCCCGGGCTGGTGCTGTTCCTCCCCCGGCTGGTCCTGGGGCCGTGAAACTCCAGGCGCGGAGCTGGGCCCCGCCGGATAGTTGACAAGTCAAGAATCCCGCGCTAGACTCGCCGCAGCGCGGAGTCCGGGGGGCCCATGCGGGTGGTGTGCGTGGGGGGCGGGCCCGGAGGCCTGTACCTCGCCGTTCTCCTGAAAAAGCTCGATCCCCGTCACGAGGTGGTGGTGTACGAGCGCAACCGGCCCGACGACACCTTCGGGTGGGGTGTGGTGCTGTCGGACAGCACCCTCGGCAGCCTGGCGGTGGCGGACCCCGACAGCTACCACCAGATCCGGCGGGCCTTCTACCACTGGGACGACATCGAGATCCACTTCCGGGGGAGGAAACTCCGCTCCGGGGGACACGGGTTCGCGGGGATCGCCCGCACGACCCTGCTGGCCATCCTCCAGCGCCGGGCGGAGGAACTGGGAGCGCGCCTGGTGTTCCAGCACGAGGTGGAGGACGTGGAGCCGCTGGCGCAGGAGGCGGACCTGGTGGTGGCCGCGGACGGCGTGAACAGCCGCACCCGCAGCCACTACGCGGCAGCCTTCGGGCCGCAGGTGGAGTGGGGCCGCTGCCGGTACGTGTGGCTGGGCACGCGCAGGCACTTCGACGCCTTCACCTTCGCCTTCGAGGAGACCCCCTGGGGCTGGTTCACCGCCCACGCGTACCCCTTCGACGGGGGCACGAGCACCTTCATCGTGGAAACCCCGGAAGAGGTGTGGCTTGCCGCGGGGTTGGACCGCATGAGCAAGGAGGAGTCCATCGACTTCTGCGAGCGGCTGTTCGCACGGGTGCTGGACGGCCACCCCCTGATGTCCAACGCCGCGCACCTGCGGGGATCCGCGCAGTGGTTGCGCTTCCCGTGGCTGCAGTGCCGGCGCTGGGTGCACGAGGTGAAGGTGGACGGCCGGGCCGTGCCCGTGGTGCTGCTGGGAGACGCGGCGCACACGGTGCACTTCTCCGTGGGGTCCGGGACGCGGCTGGCCATGGAGGACGCCATCGGCCTGGTGAAGGCGTTCGCGCAGCACGGGTGGGAGGACCCCGCCTCGCGGCGGGCGGCCCTGGAGGCGTACGAGGCGGAGCGCAAGGTGGAGCTGCTTCGGCTGCGGCACGCGGGCCGGAACTCCGCGGACTGGTTCGAGAACGTGCGCCGCTACGCGCACCTGGAGCCGGAGCAGTTCGCCTACACGCTCCTCACGCGGTCCCAGCGGCTGTTCCACGAGGAACTGCGACAGCGGGACCCCGCGTACGTGGAGTCCTACGAGCGGTGGTTCGCGCAACGCTGCGGGCTCCCGGACCGGCCCGTGCCGCCCATGTTCACCCCCTTCCAGCTGCGGGAGGTGCGCCTGAAGAACCGGGTGGTGGTCTCCCCCATGGCCATGTACTCCGCGGAGGACGGCACCGTGGGGGACTTCCACCTGGTGCACCTGGGCGCCCGGGCGCTGGGCGGGGCCGCGTTGGTGTTCACGGAAATGACGTGCGTCTCCCGGGAGGGCCGCATCAGCCCCGGCTGCGCGGGTCTGTACAAGCCCGAGCACGTGGACGCGTGGACGCGGGTGGTCCGGTTCGTACACGAGCACACGGACGCGAAGATCGGCCTGCAGCTGGGTCACGCCGGTCCCAAGGGCTCCACCCGGGTGGGCTGGGAGGGCTACCACGAGCCCCTGCCGGAGGGCAACTGGCCGGTGATGGGGCCGTCCCCCATCCCCTGGGGGCCTGCCAACCAAGTCCCCCGTGAGATGACACGGGAGGACATGGACCGGGTGGTGGAGGAGTTCGTGCGGGCCGCCCGGTGGGCGGTGGCGTGCGGGTTCGACTGGCTGGAGGTCCACTGCGCCCACGGCTACCTGCTGTCCGCCTTCATCAGCCCGCTCACCAACCGCCGGACGGACCGGTACGGCGGCAGCCTGCACAACCGCATGCGGTTCCCCCTGGAAGTGGTGGAGGCGGTGCGGGCCGCCTGGCCCGACCACCTGCCCCTGTCGGTCCGCATCTCCGCCCACGACTGGGCGCCCGGCGGCCTCACCCCGGACGACGCGGTGGAGGTGGCGCGGATGTTCAAGGCGGTGGGGGTGGACCTGATTGACGTGTCCAGCGGCCAGACCACGCGGGACGCACGGCCGGAGTACGGGCGGCTGTACCAGACGCCGTTTGCGGACCGGATCCGCCACGAGGTAGGCATCGCCACCATGGCGGTGGGGTCCATCTACGAGGCGGACCACGTGAACTCCATCATCGCCGCAGGGCGCGCGGACCTGTGCGCCATCGCGCGCCCGCACCTGGCGAACCCCCACTGGACCCTGGTGGAGGCGGCACGGCTGGGCTACCCGGACGTCGCGTGGCCCAAGCAGTACCTGGACGGCAAGGACCAGCTGGAGCGACTCATGGCCCGGGCCCGGGCGGCCCAGTTGGGCCAGCGGGCGGCTTTGGAGGAGCTGGAGCGGGTGCTGGCGCACGCGGCGCAGGACCGCGCGCGGGTGGCATCTGCGCGGTGACGGGGGCGGCGGCGGTGACGGACCGTGACGCGGCGGTGGAGGTCCTCGGGCTGGAGGCCCGGCTCACGGAGGAGGACCACAGCTCCATCCGCCTGTGGCTGCGGCTGCTGTCGGCGGCGAACCTGGTGAAGGCGGAGGTGCAGTCGCGGCTGCGGCGGACCTTCGGGACCACCCTGAGCCGGTTCGACCTGCTGGCCCAGCTGGAGCGGCACCCCGAGGGGCTGGCCATGGGACCGCTGTCGAAGCGCATGATGGTCACCGCGGGCAACGTCACCCGGCTGGTGGACCAGCTGGAGGCGGAGGGGCTGGTGGTGCGGGTGCCCGACGCGCGGGACCGGCGCACGGTCCGGGTCCGGCTGACGGAGCAGGGGCGCAGGCGGTTTCGGACCATGGCGGCGGTGCACGAGGGGTGGATCGTGGAGCTGTTCAGCGGGCTGTCGCGGCAGGAGCGGGACCACCTGTACGCGCTGCTCGCGTCCCTCAAGCAGAGCGTGGCGAGGGCGCTGGCCCGGGAGGGGGGTCGGTCGGCGTGACGGCGGGGTGGAGCCGACAGATGCAGCCGGGCTGGTGGCCCGGGGAGTCCGGAGGGCTGGAGGGCTTCTCTCCCGCGCACCTGGACTGGTCGGTGGAAGGAGGGGTGGGTGTGGTCACCCTGCGCCGGCCCGAGCGGAAGAACGCCCTCACCTTCGACAGCTACGCGGAACTCCGGGAGCTGTTCACCCGGCTCGCGAGCGCGCCGGAGGTCCGGGCGGTGGTGCTGACAGGCGCGGCGGGCGAGTTCTCCTCCGGCGGGGACGTGTTCGACATCATCGGCCGCCTCGTGGAGACGGACATGCCTGGCTTGCTCCGGTTTACCCGCATGACCACGGAGGTGGTGCGTCAGATGCGGCGCTGCCCGCAGCCCCTGGTGGCGGCGGTGGACGGCGTGTGCGCGGGCGCCGGAGCGGCCCTGGCCCTGGCCTGCGACCTGCGGGTCGGCACGCCGCGGAGCCGGGTGGGCTTCCTGTTCACCCGGGTGGGCCTGGCGGGCTGTGACATGGGTGCCTGCGCCCTGCTGCCCAGGGTGGTGGGAGCCGGCCGCGCGGCCGAGCTGCTGTACACCGGCCGGATGATGAGCGCGGAGGAGGCGGAGCGGTGGGGGTTCTTCAACCGCTTGGTACCGGCGGAGGAGCTGGTGCCGGCAGCCACCCAGTGGGCCCGGGAGCTGGCCTCCGGCCCGGCCTTTGCGCTGGCCATGACGAAGCGGATGCTGCACCAGGAGTGGGCCATGGGGCTGGACGAGGCGCTGGAGGCGGAGGCGCAGGCGCAGGCCATCTGCATGGCCACCCGGGACTTCCACCGGGCCTACCGTGCGTTCGCCGCGCGGGAGCGTCCGCAGTTCCAGGGGGACTGACCGCGTGGGACCACAGCGCCTGCGGGCAGCACAAGTGGGGTGTTGCAGGTGGTGCTAGCCCACCTGGACTGGCCGTTTTTCGAGCCGGACCACCGGAAGCTCGGCGCCGAGCTCGCCGCGTGGGCGGCGCCGCGGCTGCGGTGGGAGGAACCGGAGGACCCAGACGCGGCCTGCCGGCGGCTGGTGGCAGACCTGGCCCGGGGCGGCTGGCTGCGGTACGCGGCAGGCGGCCGGGAGTTCGGCGCCGCACACGACACCCTGGACGTGCGGAGCCTGTGCCTGGTGCGGGAGGTCCTTTCGTACCACCAGGGGCTTGCGGACTTCGTGTTCGCCATGCAGGGGCTGGGGTCCGGGCCCGTGAGCCTGTTCGGCAGCCCGGAGCAGAAGCGCCGGTACCTGCCGCGGGTGGTGGCAGGCGAGGCGGTGGCGGCCTTCGCCCTCACGGAACCGGAGGCAGGGTCTGACGCTGCTGCCCTGCGGTGCGAGGCCCGGCGGGTGGACGGCGGCTACCTGCTCAACGGCACCAAGACGTTCGTGTCCAACGGCGGGCTGGCGGACTTCTACGTGGTGTTCGCGCGGACCGGCGAGGAGGGACCCCGGGGGATCAGCGCGTTCCTGGTGGACGCCCCCGCCCCCGGCCTGGAGGTGGCGGAGCGGCTTTACACCTCGAGCCCGCACCCCTTGGCCACCCTGCGGTTCTGTGACTGCTGGGTGGCAGACTCCCAGCTGCTGGGCCTGCCGGGAGAGGGGTTCCGGGTGGCCATGCGCACCCTGGACGTGTTCCGGACCACCGTGGCCGCGGCGGCCGTGGGGCTAGCGCGGCGGGCTCTGGACGAGGCCGTCGACCGCGCCCTGGCGCGGCGGGTGTTCGGCGCGCGGCTGGCGGACTTCCAGCTCACCAGCGCCAAGCTGGCGGACATGGCCAGCCGGGTGGACGCCTGCGCGCTGCTCACCTACCGGGCCGCGTGGCTGCACGACCGTGGGGCGCCCGCGGGGAAGGAGGCCTCCATGGCGAAGATGGTGGCCACCGAGGACGCGCAGCGGGTGGTGGACGCCGCGGTGCAGATCTGGGGTGGCCTCGGGGTGACCCGGGGGACGGTGGTGGAGGCCCTGTACCGGCACGTGCGGGCGCTGCGGATCTACGAGGGCACCACGGAGATCCAACAGCTGGTGGTGGCCCGGGAGCTGGTGCGACGGAGGGAGGCGGAAAGGGGGGAGGTGGGTGAGCCAGACCGCGCTGGTGGACCGGTTCGTCCTTGACCGGCTGCCGCCCCCGGAGCTGCAGCCGGAGTTCCTCTTCGAGCTGCCCGAGCTCCAGTACCCAGACCGGCTGAACTGCGCGGGGGCGCTGCTGGACCGGTGGGTGGAACAGGGCCTGGGCAGCCGGGTCGCCGTGCGGGCACCCGGCGTGACGTGGACGTACGAGGAGCTGTGGCAGCAGGCGAACCGGGTGGCACGGGTCCTGGTGGAGGACCTGGGCCTCGTGCCGGGCAACCGCGTGCTCCTGCGGGCGCCCAACACGCCCCTGCTGGCTGCGTGCTGGTTCGGGGTGGTGAAGGCAGGCGGCGTGGTGGTCACCACCATGCCGCTGCTGCGGGCCAAGGAGCTGGTGGACATCCTCACCAAGGCCGAGGTGAGCCACGTGCTGTGTGACGTGCGGCTGCGGGGTGAGCTGGAGGCCGCCCTGTCCCGGTGTCCGGGGGTGCGGGAGGTGTGCCTCTTCGGGGAGGAGGGCCCGGGCAGCCTGGAAGCACGGATGCGGGACAAGCTGCCGTCCTTCCAGAACGTGCCCACCTGGCGGGACGACCCCGTGCTGGTGGCCTTCACCTCGGGCACCACCGGCCAGCCCAAGGGCTGCGTGCACTTCCACCGGGACGTGCTGGCCATCTGCGACACGTACGCCCGCCACGTGCTGCGGGCTCGTCCCGAGGACGTGTTCACGGGCAGCCCGCCCCTGGCGTTCACCTACGGGCTGGGCGGACTGCTCCTGTTCCCCCTGCGCATCGGTGCGTGCACGGTGCTGCTGGAGCGGGCCGGGCCGGAGGAGCTGCTGGAGGGGGTGGAAAGCTTTGGGGCGACCGTGTGCTTCACCGCGCCCACCGCCTACCGGGCCATGCTCCCGCGGCTACAGGGCCGGCGGCCGGGCCGGTTGCGGAAGTGCGTGTCCGCGGGAGAGGCCCTACCGGCCTCCACACGGCTGCAGTGGCGGGAGGCCACGGGCATCGAGATCCTGGACGGCATCGGGTCCACGGAGATGCTGCACATCTTCATCTCGCACACGGAGGAGGAGGCCAAGCCGGGTGCTACCGGCAAACCGGTGCCGGGCTACCGGGCGTGCGTGCTGGACGCAGAAGGCAACCCCCTGCCCCCCGGTCAGGTGGGCCGGCTGGCAGTCAAAGGGCCCACCGGGTGCCGCTACCTGGACGACCCGCGGCAACGGGAGTACGTGCAGGGCGGGTGGAACGTCACGGGGGACGCGTACCTGGTGGACGGAGACGGGTACTTCGTGTACCAGGCGCGCACCGACGACCTCATCGTGTCCGCGGGCTACAACATCTCCCCCGCGGAGGTGGAGGAGGCGCTGCTGGCGCACCCCGCGGTGGCCGAGTGCGGGGTGGTGGGTGCCCCCGACCCCGAGCGGGGGCAGGTGGTGAAGGCCTACGTGGTCCTGCGCCCCGGGTACGCGCCCGGCGAGGAGCTGGTCCGCCAGCTGCAGGAGCACGTGAAGGGACTGCTGGCGCCGTACAAGTACCCCAGACAGGTGGAGTTCTGCCACGCGCTCCCGAGGACGCAGACGGGCAAGCTGCAGCGGTTCCAGCTCCGGCGGTGGGCCGCGGGGGCCGCACACACCACGTAGGCGGAGGTGACCATGCGGGTCCTGCAACCCCCGGAATGGCGGCGGCCGCGCGGCTACAGCCACGGCGTGGCCGCGCGGGGCACGTGGGTGTTTGTGGCGGGCATGGTGGGCTGGGACAACAACCGGGAGGAGTTCTCCAGCTCCGACTTCGTGGACCAAGCCCGCCAGGCGCTGCGGAACATCGTGGCGGTGCTGGCGGAAGCGGGCGGCCGCCCCGAACACCTGGTGCGCCTGACCTGGTACGTGACCGACCAGCAGGAGTACCGCGACTCCCTGGAGCGGCTGGGCCAGGCGTACCGGGAGGTGATCGGCCGGCACTACCCGGCCATGTCCGTGGTGGAGGTAAAGGGGCTGGTGGAGCCCGGTGCCAAGGTGGAGATCGAGGCCACGGCGGTGATCCCGGACGGAGAGGGCCCCGAGCGAGCCCCCTCCGGCGGGACGGGACACCTTCAGGAAAGGGGGGATCGGGCATGAGCAGGAAGCGGGTGGCCGGTGTGCTGCTGGTGGTGGCGCTTTTGTGGGCGCCTGGGATGGTCCACTCTCAGGCGCGGACGTTCAAGGTGGGGTTCGTGAGCACCCTGTCGGGTGGGGGAGCCGCGTTGGGCCAGGACGTGCTGGACGCCTTCCAGCTGGCCCTCCGCCACCTGGGCGGCCGGCTGGGCGGGCTGCCCGTGGAGGTGCTCACCGCGGACGACCAGCTCAACCCGGACGTGGCGCGGGCGGCGGTGGAGCGGTTCCTACGGCGGGACCGGGTGGACCTGGTGACCGGGATCATCTTCTCCAACGTCCTTTTGGCCGTGGGGGACCTGGTGTTCAACAGCGGGGTGTTCTACATCAGCCCCAACGCGGGGCCGTCGGAGTACGCGGGCGAGCAGTGCAACCTGCACTACATCAACGTGGCGTGGCAGAACGACAACATGCACGAGGCCATGGGGCACTACGCGCAGCTGAAGGGCTACGAGACCGCCTTCATCCTGGCCCCCAACTACCCCGCGGGCCGGGACGCCCTCACGGGGTTCAAGCGCTTCTACAAGGGGCGCGTGCAGTCGGAGGTGTACACGCGGCTGGGCCAGCTGGACTACGCGGCGGAGATCGCCCAGATCCGCGCGGCCCGTCCCCAGGCGGTGTACGCCTTCTACCCCGGCGCCATGGGGGTGAACTTCATCAAGCAGTACGCGGAGGCAGGACTCCTGCAGCAGGTGCCGCTGCTGGTGCCGGGGTTCTCCGCGGACGCGGACGTGATCCGGGCGGTGGGCAAGCCCATGGTGGGCGTGTTCAACAGCTCCCACTGGGCCCTGGAGCTGTTCAACCCCATCAACCGCAGGTTCGTGGAGGACTTCCGCCGTACGTACGGCCGCGTCCCGACCCTGTACGCGGCCCAGGGCTACGACACCGCGCTGGCCATCGACCACGGGCTGCGGGCGGTGGGGGGAGACCTGGGCCGGAAGGCGGACTTCCGGAAGGCCATCCTGTCCGGGTTCGACAGCACCCGGGGCCGGGTCCGGTTCAACAAGAACGGCTACCCCATCCAGGACTACTACCTGCGGCAGGTGGTGGAAACCCCGCAGGGCGAGATCGTCAACCGGCTGCGGGGGACCATCTTCCGCAACCACGGGGACGCGTACGTGGGCCGGTGCCGGCTGCCGTAGGGGAAGGGTTGTGTCCTTCGAGCTGTTTGCAGAGCAGCTGCTGAACGGCCTGCAGCTCGGCCTGACCCTGTTCCTTCTGAGCGCGGGGCTCACGTTGGTGCTGGGCATGATGGACGTGGTGAACCTCTCGCAGGGTTCCCTGTACATGCTGGGTGCGTACTTCGCGGCCAGCGCCGCCTCCGTGACGGGGTCCTTCTGGGCGGGCCTGGCCGCGGCCGTGGTGGCCACCGCGTTGGTGGGGCTGCTGCTGGAGGTCACGGTGCTGCGGCGGGTGTACCACGCGGACCACCTGACCCAGGTCCTGGCCACGTTCGCGCTGATCCTGGTGTTCAACGAGCTGGTGCGGATGGTGTGGGGTCCACAGGCGCTGCTGGCCTCCGTGCCGCCGGAGCTGGCCCGTCCCGTCCGGGTCCTGCCCGGCTTGGGCTACTCCGCGTACCGGCTGACCGTGATCGGCGCCGCGGGCGCTCTGGCGGCGGCCATGTTCCTGTTCATGCACCGGACCCGGGTGGGCATGTGGGTGCGGGCGGGCGCGTCGAACCGGCGGATGGCCCAGGCCATGGGAGTGCCCATCCGGAGGGTGTTCACGGGCGTGTTCGTGGCCGGTGCTGCCCTCAGCGCGGTGGCCGGGGCGTTGCTGGGTCCCATCTTCGCGGTCCAGGTGGGCATGGGCGAGGAGGTGTTGATCCTGGCCTTCGTGGCCATCGTGATCGGGGGCATCGGCTCCGTGAAGGGCTCCCTGGTGGGTTCCCTCCTGGTGGGGGTGGTGGACACCGCGGGCCGCGCGTTCCTGCCGCCGTTGTTCGGCCTCCTGTTCGCCCCCGAGGTGGCCTCCAACCTCGGCCCCACCGTCGCCTCGGTGCTCATCTACCTGCTGATGGCCGTGGTGCTGTTCGTGCGGCCCCAGGGGCTGTTCCCCGTGCACGGCTAGCCGTGCGGACCCGCCACCTTTCCGTGGAACAAGCCCGGCGCCCCAGCCCCGCGCTGCCCCGGGGGCTTTTGCCCGCCAGCCTGGGAGTCGTGGCAGCAGCCGCACTGGTGGCCTTCCCGTACCTGGCGCACCTCGCGGACACCCCGTACTACCTGAGCCTGGCCACCAAGGCGCTGGTGCTGATGCTGGCCGCCAGCGCCCTCAACCTGGTCCTCGGCTACGGGGGACTCGTCAGCTTCGGGCACGCCACCTACTACGGGCTCGGGGCGTACACGGTGGCTGTGTTGGCGCGGGAAGGGGTCCGGCAGGCGTACCTGGTGTGGCCCGCGGCGGTGGCGGTGGCGGCCCTGGCGGCGCTGGTGGTGGGCGCCGTCTGCCTGCGGACGCGGGGCCTGTACTTCATCATGATCACCCTGGCCTTCGCGCAGATGGCGTACTACGTGGTGGTCTCCTTCAAGCAGTACGGGGGCCAGGACGGGCTGCGGGCACCCCGGACCGACTTCGGCTTCCCCGTGGGCGAGGTGGAGGTCTACTACCTGAGCTTCGCCCTGCTGGCGGCAACCCTGTTCTTCCTGTGGCGGCTCGCCCACGCGCGCTTCGGGCGGGCTCTGCAGGCCGCGCGGGACAACGAGGTCCGTGCGGCCACGGTGGGGTTCCCCGTGTACCGCATCCGGCTGGTGGCCTTCGTCCTGTCCGGCGCCCTCACCGGGCTGGCCGGCGCTCTCATGGCGCACCACACCCAGTACGTGTCGCCCACCATGCTGAGCTGGCAGCAGTCCGGTCACCTCCTGTTCATGGTGATCCTGGGCGGCGTGGGGCGCTTCTGGGCGGGTGTGCTGGGCGCGGGTGCGTTGGTCCTCATCGAGGAACTGTTCCACTCCCTGACGGTGTCCTGGCAGCTGTACGTGGGGCTCACCCTGCTGGCGGTGGTGCTGGTGGCCCCGAGGGGCCTGTCGGGGTTGGTGGAGGGGTGGCGGCGGTGAGCCTGCTTGAGGTCCGCGGACTCACCAAGCGGTTCGGGGGCGTGCTGGCCCTGTGGCGGTGTGACCTAGACGTCCGCCCGGGGGAGGTGCACGCCCTCATCGGCCCCAACGGGGCGGGGAAGACCACCCTGGTGAACCTGGTTTCGGGGCTGCTCGTCCCCACGGAGGGCAGGGTGCTGTTCGGGGGCCAGGACATCACTGCCCTTTCCGCCCACGAGCGGGCGTTGATGGGCATCGCGCGGACCTTCCAGGTGACGAACCTGTTCCCCAAGGACACGGTACTCGGCAACCTGGCCCTCCCGGTCCAGGCCCGCACGGGGAGCCCCTTCCGGTTCTGGCGGCCGGTGGCGCAGGAAAAGGCGGTGGAACTGGCCGCACGGACGTACGCGCGGCGGGTGGACCTCCAGGGGCGTGTGGACGCGCCCGTACACGCGCTCTCCCACGGGGAGCGGCGACAGGTGGAGGTGGGTCTGGCCCTGGCTGGCGAACCGAAGCTGGTGGTCCTGGACGAGCCCACCTCCGGGATGGGGCCGGAGGAGTCCAGGCGGGTGGTGGAGCTCATCCGCACCCTCCGCGGCGAGGTGGCCATCCTGCTGGTGGAGCACGACATGGACGTGGTGTTCCAGGTGGCGGACCGCATCACGGTGCTGGTGGACGGGCGGGTGCTGGCCAGCGGTCCCCCGGAGGCGGTACGCGCGGACCCGGAAGTCCACCGCGCGTACCTCGGCCACGCGCTGGACGGACGGGGACCCCGCACAGCCCCAGCACCCCGCCGGCCGCGCGCCGGACCGGCGCTGCTGGAGGTAGAAGGGCTGGAGGCCGCCTACGGGTCCAGTCAGGTGCTGTTCGGGGTCCACCTGCGCGTCCCCGAGGGGGGCTTGGTGACCTTGCTGGGGCGCAACGGGATGGGCAAGACCACCACCGTCTCCGCCCTGGTGGGGTTGGTGCCGCCCAAGGCGGGCCGTGTGGTGTTCGACGGACGTCCCATCCGGGGGTTGGCACCCGAGGCCGTGGCGTCGCTGGGAATCGCCCTGGTGCCCGAGGGCCGGCAGATCTTTCCGAACCTGACGGTAAGGGAGAACCTGGTGGCGTTCGCCTCCAACCGCGCCCGCTCGCCCGACCCGTGGACCCTGGATCGCGTGCTGGAACTGTTCCCGCGCCTGCGGGAACGGTTGGACCAGCTCGGCAGCAGGCTGTCGGGGGGCGAGCAACAGATGCTGGCCATCGCGCGGGCGCTCATGACGAACCCCCGCTTGCTGATCCTCGACGAGGCCACGGAGGGGCTGGCCCCCAGGGTGCGGGAGGAGATCTGGCGGGCACTACGGGTGTTGAACGCTTCCGGCCTCACCGTGCTGCTGGTGGACAAGTACGTGGAGCAGCTCACGGAGTTCGCGGACTACCACTACATCCTGGAGAGGGGCCGGGTGGTGTGGGAGGGCGATTCCGAAGCCCTGCGGGCGGACCCTGACCTGTGGCGCCGGTACCTGAGCGTGTGAGGAGGCTCCTCCCAACCGCCGGCCCCCAGGGCCGGCGGTTGGGACGCGGGCCGTGCGGGACGCCGGCGGCGTTCTCGCGAGGGGAGGTGGGACCGTGCTGACGTACGAGGACGTGCCGCAGCAGTTCAACGTGGCCCGGTACTTCCTGCACCGCCACCTGGAGGAAGGACGCGGCGGCCGGGTGGCCCTGTACTGCGGAGAGGCCGCGGTCACCTACCGGGAGCTGGCACAGTTGTCGAACCGGGTGGCCCACGTGCTGCGGGAGTTGGGGGTGGAGGCGGAGGACCGGGTGCTGATCGCCTTGCAAGACGGGGTGGAGTTCGTGGCCACGTGGTACGCGGTCGTCGGCATGGGCGCGGTGTCCGCGGAGGTGTACACGTACCTGCACGCCCACGACTACGCCTACTACCTGGACTACGCGCGGCCGCGGGTGGTGGTCACCGACTCCGCCACGCACGGCAAGGTCCGGGAGGCCGCCCGGCAGGTAGGCTTCCGGGGAAAGCTGTTGGCGGTGGGCGTGGCGGAGCTGGGGCCGGGGGAGGTGGACTTCCACCGCCTCGTGGCCCAGGCGCCCACCACGCCGGTCCTGGCGGACACCTCCAAGGACCAGTTCGCCCTGTGGAAGTTCACCACGGGGACCACGGGCCGGCCCAAGGCCGTGGTGCACTGCCACTACGCGCCGTACCTGAGCTTCTGGAACTACGCGCAGGAGGTAATCCGCTACACACCCGAGGACGTGGTCCTTCCGGTCCCCAAGCTGTTCTTCGGGTACGCCCGGGACTGCGCCGCGTTGTTCCCCTTCGGAGTGGGGGCGGCGGGCGTGGTGTTCCCCGAGCGGTCCACGCCGGAGCGGATCTTCGAGCTGGTGGCACAGTACCGGCCCACGGTGCTGGTACAGGTCCCCACCATGATGCGGGCCATGGTGGAGCACCCGGACGCAGACCGGTACGACCTGTCGTGCGTCCGGCTGGCCACCTCCGCCGGCGAGGCGCTGCCCGCGGAGCTGTACCACCGGTGGAAGCAGAAGTTCGGCGTGGAGGTGGTGGACGGCATCGGATCCTCCGAGCTGTACCACATCTACGTCTCCAACCGGCCGGGCGAGGTGCGTCCGGGCAGTGTGGGGCGGCCCTGTCCCGGTTACCGGGCGGAGGTGAGGGACCCGGAGGGCCGGCCCGTGCCCACGGGCCAGGTGGGAGAGCTGTGGGTGTGGGGCGAGACCGCGGCGTTGTTGTACTGGTTGGACCGGGGCAAGTCCGTGCGGACGTTCCACGGCAACTGGGTGCGCACGGGCGACCTGTTCCGGGAGGATTCCGAGGGCTTCCTCTGGTACCAGGGGCGCGCGGACGACCTCATGAAGGTGGGCGGCGTGTGGGTGGCACCTCAGGAGGTGGAGGAGTGCCTGCTGAACCACCCCCTGGTGGCGGAGTGCGCGGTGATCCCCGCGGAGCAGGAGGGGCTTGTGGTCCCCGTGGCGTACGTGGCGCCGCGGGACCCAAGCCAGGCCGGGCCGGAGCTGGCCCGGGCGCTCCAGGAGTACGTGCGGGCGAACCTGAGCCCCCACAAGTACCCGCGGGAAGTCCGGTTCGTGGACGCGCTGCCGCGTACGCCCTCCGGGAAGGTGGACCGCAAGAGGCTTCGCGAACCGCGCACAGCCTGATGGCGGCGTCACGGGCCGCGCGCGAACCGTCCCGGCCGGTCGCGACCTTGCCCCCGGGCCACCGCGCGGACGGCTTCCACCAGGAGGTCGGCCAGGACCTCGAAAGTGGCCTGGCCCTGTTCCGCCGTGGCCTCCGCGGGCCGCCCGCAGTAGGCCTGCTCCATGCCCATGGCGCGGAAGTCCCGCACCCCGGAGGCCAGCACACCGGGCAGGTCCACGTGCACCGGCGGCAGCGCGCGCATGACTTCTTCCTCCACCAGCTCGGGCCGTTCCGCAAGCACCAGGGAGGTCTCGTAGCTCCCCGCGTGGCACGACCCGCTGCGGAACTCGTCTCCCAACAGCTCCGCCCGCGCCCGGCGGGTGAGGTCGAGGTAGCCGACCACGACCCCGGTCCGCAGTTCCACCTGGTCCAGCGCCGCGTGCACGGCACGTACGTGCTCCGGCTCGAAGTGGTTGTTCACCACGAGGATCCAACGGAGCCCCTGCCGGATGAGGGACTCACACACCTCCACCAGGAGGGCCTGCAACGTGGAGCCAGAGACGCCCACCGTCCCGGGAAACCCGGACGCGCAGCGCGTCACCCCGTACGGGATGGGCGGCAGGACCAGCGCCCGCACGTGCGGGTCGTGGCGCAGGCGGTCTGCGGCCCGGCGGCACATGCCCAGGGAGATGACCAGGTCCGTGCCTAAGGGAGCGTGGGGGCCGTGCGCTTCCACGGCCCCCAGGGGGAGCAACAGCACGGGCCGCGGCCCGCCCGCGGTCAGCGACGCCACGGCAGGCCACGGGAGGTCCGCGAACTCGGTCCCACCAGAGGGCCGGCCCGTAGGCGACGACCCGCCTGAGCCCTGCACGTCTTCCTGCACGGGACAGTACCCCTCCATTTCTCCTCCTCGCCCGCGTCGCGGGTGCCGTGGAGAGCGGTTCGCGGGCTACCTCCTGCAGACCTGCACGCGCCTCCGCGGTCACCACACCGCCAAGAGCGCTTCACGTGCGGCCCAACCTGCGGGGTGGGGGCGCAGGCGGGGTGACGGTGGAGGAGGGCCGGGAGCGACATCCGGTGTGTTGGGAGGAGGAGCCGGGCAGCTCCCGCTCTCGGTGGCGGACGGCGGCCTCGGAGGTCTGCCCTGCCCGGCCGTACCGCGGACGCCTGCTACTGCAACGTCTTCTTCAGCTCCTCATACTGCTCCGGGGTGATCTCGCCCCGGGCCAACCGCTGCTTGAGGATCTCCAGCGCCCCGTCTGGGTGCTCGCGCCGGGTGAAGGCGAGCACGAGGAGGACCACGCCGACCACCAGCAGCAGCAGCGTCAGCACCCCCGGGCCGCCGAACCATCCGAAGCTCCGGCCGTATCCCCATCCGGCCATCATGCCGGGCCCCATCATCCCGGGGCCCCATCCGGGGCCGCCCCATCCCATCATGCCCAAGCCCCCCAGAGCCATCCCGAGGGCTGGCAGGAGCACCAGCACGCCCAGGACCACCAGCAGCACCACCGTCAGATCCCGCGAGGTCATGATCGTCCTCCCCTAGAGTTCCTTCTCCCGGATGAACGTCCCGTGCCAGGTATGGTACCAGACCTGGCCGGTGTAGGCGTTGACGCTGAGCATGCCGAAGGTCTTGCCGTTGCGCTCCACGTCAAAGGTGAAGTAGCCGTAGAACTCCGTCCCGTGTTCCGGCACGGCTCCCGGGAAGACGCGGTCGAGAAACTCCCGGGCGATCTGCCACGCGCGCTCGCGGGTAAGCGGCGCCGCCGCCTGCCCCGGGGCGTAGCCCGGCCCGTATCCGGGACCGCCCGGCCCCATCATCCCGGGGCCCCATCCGGGGCCGCCCCATCCCATCATGCCGGGGCCGCCCATCATCCCCGGACCCATGCCGAAGCCCGCCATGTGGCCGTACTTCGTGTTCCACATCATGTTCGGGCCGGGCTCGGGGCGGACGACGCCGTTGCGCTCGACGATGAGCTCCATGGCGCCCTTCCCCGTGCTCTTCTCCACCACCAGCACGTAGAAGTGGTTGGAGAACTCCATGACCTCCTTGGGCTGCAGGTCCGAGTACCCGGAGGCGGCCAGGACCTCCTTCACCGCTTCCACGGCGGCGTCGATGGTCACGGCCCCGCGGGCCGTGGCGCTGGGGCCGACGCCGAATCCCCAGCAGCCCGCACCCCATCCAAGCTGGGCCGCCACGGGAACCGCCAGGGCTACGGCCAGGGCCAAGACGCCCAGGCCGGCAAAAAGGTACCGGCGAGACATCTCTCACCACCTCCACCGCCAGTGTAAGACCCCAGGGTGACTCACCTGTTAAGCGACTGTGAAGAATGTATGAATGTACTCCGGCCTAGGCCCCCACAGCTTGGTGCGCACGCACACGGCGTCGGGGACTTCCAGCCGCTGCCGGACGTTGCGGTGGTGAGCTGTGCGCCCACCCGCTGGTGGGGAGACCCCTTCAGCGCGAACCGACGGAGGCCTGCCCATCCCTCGCCATGTGCAGCAGTAGCCAGAGGACGTACCCGTACGTCGACCAGATTCCTCCCAGGACGAGGCCGAGCAACGTGACCTGGAGCGGAACAGGATAGGGGCTGATGAGTCCCGGCTGGGGGCTTATCTCCCGAAGCACTTCACGCCCTGGACGGGTGGAAGCTGGGACTGGCTCCCGTTCCCGGAGGAGGAGGGCCGCGCGGGTCTCCCCTTCGTCACCCGCCTCCACCGCCACCTCCCGTGGCAAGCGCCCAAGAGGGAGTCCCGCGCGCGCTCTGCCCTCCCTGTCCGTGGTCGCCTCGTGGACCGTCAGCCAACCGAAGGCCGTGCGCGCCTTGAAGACCACGCGCACGCCCCCTGCGGGCTTACCTTCGGCGTCCAGCACCGTGGCCATCACCTGCACCGTGCCGTCGGCGCGCGTCTGGGAGTGCAGCAACACCCGCGTCGGCATCGCCGCGGCCGGCGTGCACAGTGCGGCCAGGATCGTGGCCAGAACCACGCAGGAAAGCAGATTCGCCAGCGGTCGCCCAGGCGAGACGCGCCCTTGTCCCGCGTGCGCAGGTGTGGGCGGCGGCAGGTGGCCTTCTTCCCGTGTTTCCCAGATGGGGACGATGGGGAACAGTTTGCTGAAGAGCACGTAGATCAGGACGAATCCCGCCAGCGCACCCGCCGTGATGGACCACTCCACCCACGTGGGCTGGTAGATGTCCCAGCCGGCGGGTGCGTGCTGAATGGGGAGGAAGGGGTACTGCAGGGTGGGCACGATGATGACAAAGCGTTTCAGCCAGGCGCCCACGTTGACGAGGGCCGATGCCACCACAGCCGCAGCGATGGGACGCTGGTGGAAGACCGGAAGCAGCGTCACGAAGAGCCATCCCGCCGAGGTGGCCACGACCCAAGTGCGGATCTGCCAGACCGCGGCGAGGTTGCTCAGCGGCGCGATTCGTGCAAGCACGGCGGGCATCAGGAGGCCGACGGCCACGGAGACGGCCGTGGCCGGTAGCGCGGTCGCGGGGCGCAGGGCCGGCACCTGCGCCAGGCGTAGCACCCCCTTGACGCGCGGCAGGGTCAACAGGACCACGGGTAGCAGGATCCCCACCGCCTGGGTGAACCAGAACACGCCCGAGAACCGGCCGCTGAAGACCGCGCTGAGATAGCCACGTTCGGGCGTGGCCATCTTGTACGCAGGCGTGAGGTACTCCGCGAAGGTGAAGTACGCGTAAACCATCCCCAAGGCGATCAGCAGGTAGCCCATGCGGCGGAAGTGGGCCTCCGTGATGTACTCTTCGAGACGGTAGGCCCAGCGAAAGGCCCCCATGGCCGTGACCACCGCCGCCGCCCCGGAGAAGAGGGCCCCGGAGACGAAATAGGGCCCAAAGATGGTACTGTTCCAGCCGGCGCGCAGCGTCATGCCGAAGATCCAGGAGACCACCGTGTGCACGGACACGGCGATGGGGATGATGAGGACAGCCATGATGCCCATGATCCGCTCCAGGATGTGCCGCTGGGCTTCCGTTCCCCGCCAGCCCAGGGCGAGGATGCTGTAGAGCCGCCGGCGCCAGGTGGGGCCCTGCGCGAAGTGGTCGCGCAGCAGGGCAATGTCGGGGATCATGGGCACGTACAGGAAGAGGGTGCTTCCCGTAAGGTAGGTGGCAATGGACAGGATGTCCCAGAGCACGGGCGACTGGAGGCGGCCGTGGAGTAGGAGGTTGAAGAACCGGTCAGGACGGCCCATGTCCACGATGGGCATGAGGGCGCCCATGAGGAGGGACGCGAAGGTGATCGCCTCCGCCATACGGGTAATGGGGCGTCGCCACTCAGCTCCGGTGATCCGGAGGATGGCGGACATCAAGGCACCCACGTGGCTAATTCCGATGAAGAAGACGAAGTTCGTGATGTAGACGCCCCACATGAAGTTGTCCCGCAGGCCGGTGACGCCCAGCCCGTGGCGGAGCTGCACGGCGTAGGCGATGATGCCCCAGGCGATGAAGGCGAGCAGCACGCCCACCAGGGCGCAGAATCCTGGTCCGGCGCCCGTCAGAGACGTCAGGAGCGCGCGCTCCCGAGGAGAGAACTCGTCCGCGCCCCGCGGCATCAGCGGTGCCCTCCCAGCGTAACGGACTCGGATTCGGACGGCGGCGGCGGGTACATTCGCTTGCGCGGCGGCAGGTAGTACACACGCGGCTCTGTGCCCAGCTCCTCCAAGAGGCGGTAGGCCGCGTTCTCGCGGACCAGTTCGGAGAAGCGGACCGTGTCGCCCTGGGAGTTGGTTGCCGCATCTTCGGTTTGGTCCCCAAAGTAGATGGCCCCCATGGGGCAGGCCGCGGCGCAGGCCGGGAGTTTCCCGTCCTTGAGCAGCGCCGGACAGAAGATGCACTTTTCTGTGGTACCCCGGAAGTGGCGGGTGTTCCACTCGGGGTCGTACGGCCGGCGGCGCTGTTCCTCGGACTCCGCAGGCTGCACCCAGTTGAAGCCGCGGGCCTGATAGGGACAGGCGGCGATGCAGAATCGGCAGCCGATGCACCGGCTGGTGTCCTGCATGACGATGCCGTCCTCGCGCTTCCAGGTAGCGCTCACCGGGCAGACCTTGACGCACGGCGGGTTGTCGCAGTGCATGCACGGCCGCGGCAGCCAGTACGTGTTGCCGGTGGCATCCTCGTGCATTTCGTACACGCGGATCCATTCCTGACCCGGCGGGACGAGGTGCATGGCCGTGCAGGCCCGCGTACACTCCCCGCAGCCGTCGCAGCGGGCGAGGTCGATCACCATGACCCAGCGGCGGCCGGCTTGGGGAGGCCCCGTCAGGACACTGCGGTGGGCGGCGTACGCGAGGACGGGGTCGCCGTCTGGACCAGGCAGGCCGGAGAGCCTGAGGAGGGTGCCTGCAGGCTCCCGGCTGGCGGCCAGGGCGGGCAGACCCCCGGTTGCCGGTCGCCCGCGGAAGCGGGAGAGCAGACGGCCGACCGGCACTGAGCCGGCCAGGGAAGCGGCTCCGGCTGCCAGGACTTTGAGGAAGGACCGCCGCGTAAGGAACATGCTACGGGTGCCCCAGGACGACCAGTTGACCCGTCTGGTCGGCGTGGTCGGGCGCGCAGGCGTCCACGCTGCAGCCGAAGTGGAAGACACCGGGACGGCTGGCCCGGAAGCGGAGGGTCCGGGTCTCGCCGGGCCGGATGGGCGGCGACCAGACGTGGAACCCTGCCAGGGCGAATCCGTGGGCATTCTCGGGATCGTGGTTCGTCACCCGCAGGACCACGGTGTCCCCCACGTTCACAACCACTGTGGCCGGCATCCAGCGGCGCACCGTCGCCTCCCCGGCCTCCATGACGAGCAGGTGGAGGCTAATTTGCCGCACCTCGGGGACGACGGGCGGGGCCGCAGAGGTGGGCGGGGTATAGGTCTGCCAGACCCAGTACCCCGCCCCCAGGGTCAGGAGCACCACCGTGAACGATGCGACGAAGATCGCCGCCCCCCTGCCGTCCATAGGAGACCCTCGGGTCGTTTACCTCACGACCAGCGTTCCCTTCTGGCCCTTCTCGTAGTGTCCCTCGATGAGGCAGGCCATTTCGAAGGTGCCAGCGCGCTTTGGCGTGAACTTCAGCTCCGCGGACTTGCCCGGCTCGACCTCCACCTCGAAGATGTTGGTTCCGACCACCTCGAGACCGCCACCCTCGACCTTAAGCTCCACGTCCTTGAAGTAGGAGTTCCCATGCCCCCACTTCTCCAGCTCCTCGCGGTCCGCCCCGGGCTTCGGCGGGTAAACCATGAATTCGTGCTTCTGCGTTCCTCTGTTCACGAGCTTGAGCTCAACAGGGGTGCCCGCCCGGAGGGTAATGCTGCTGGGTGTGAACTTATACTCGGTCATCACGATCGTGACCTTTTGCTTCGCTGCACCCGCAGGTGCGGTCACCGCGCCTGCCAGGGCCAAGGCTGCTGATAGGACCACAGCGCCGAACAGGCTAACGTACGTTCGCATCGCCCGCACCTCCGTGTAAGTGTCGCCAGCGTAGGCTACCGTGCGCCGCGTGGAGCGAGGAACGCCCGGGGGAGTAGGTTCTTCCTGTGACGGATCCCCACCCGGCAGGGTAGGGCCCGCCCCACCCGGCCGAGCGGGGAGGGGAAGGGGCCCCGGCGAACCGGGTCCTTCCTTCGGAGGCGGGCCGAGCGCTGTTTGACTAACCCCCTTCCGCACCGCCGGAAGGGGCCTCCGGCGGCAGCCACCCCCGGCGCGCGGCGTAGGCGACCACTTGGGCGCGGTTACGCAGGTGGAGCTTGCTCAGAATGTTCTTCATGTGGAACTTTACGGTGTTCTCCGAGATGTGCAGGGCAGCCGCCACCTCCCGGTTAGAGAGTCCCCTGCTGACTAACTGAAGAACCTCCCGTTCGCGCTCCGTCGGTTCCTCTGCCTCGTCCTCTTGGCGACCGCTCGGGTGCTGGGTGTGCTGTCGGGCGAACTCCTCCAAGATGCGGCTGGCCAAGCTGCGCGAGATGGGCGCTTCGCCCCGCTCGACGCCAGAGAGCAGCTCGAAGAACTCCTCGGCCCGCAGGTTCTTCAGCAGGTAGCCTTGCGCGCCGCTCTTCACCGCCTCGAAGAGGGTATGGTCTTCGTCGGAGACGGTGAGCATGATGATCTTCACCTGGGGGAGGCTCGCCTTGATGAGGCGGGTCGCCTCCAGCCCATCCACCCGCGGCATGTAGATGTCCATGAGCACCACGTCCGGCCGTAGCCGCAGTGCCGCCTCCACCGCCTCCTCCCCGTTGCTGGCCTCGCCCACCACCTCTATGCCCCGTGCCTGCAGGAGGCTGCGCACGCCGTCGCGGAACAGCGCGTGGTCATCCACCAGCAGAACGCGCATCGCCCGATCTCCTAACCGCCAAAGGCAGCCGGACTTCCACCTCCGTACCCGATCCAACTCTCGAGCGAACAGCAAAGGTCCCGCCAATCGCCTCTGCCCGCTCCCGCATGGTTTGCAGGCCGAAGCGCGGCCACGCGCCCCGCTGCACCCGCGAGGGGTCGAACCCTCGGCCGTCGTCGCGGACGCTGATTCTGAGTACGCCGTCATCGCGGGCAAGCCGCACCCAAGCCCGTGTGGCCGCGGCGTGCTTGCGCACGTTGCTCAGGGCTTCCTGGACGATCCGCAGGAGCTGGAGCTCGGTGGTGTGGCTGAAGACGTAGAGGGCCGGATCCCCTTCGACGATCAGCTCGGTGTGTACGCCGCTCAGGTCGCTGTAGCGGCGCACGTACTCGCGCAGCGCCGCAAGAAGGTGCCGGTCTAGTCCGCCGCCTATGCGGAGTCCCAGGATCGCCTCTCGCAGGTCGGCGTAGGCGTCCCGTGCCGCGTCCTCCAGCTGCCCCAGCTGGACCCGCGCCTCATCCGTCCTACCCGCCTCCAGCAGAACCTTGACCGCCTGGGCCTTCGTGTTCACGTAGCCCAGCACCTGGCCCACGCTGTCATGGAGCTCGCGCGCGATGCGCTCCCGCTCCTCCAACACCGCCAGTGACTGTGCGTGCTCGCGAAGCCGGGCGTTCTCCACGGCGATGGCGGCCAGGTTGGCCAGCCCTGCGAGGAGCTCCCGCTCCTCTGGCGAGAACTGCCGCGCCTGCCGCGCGCCGACGCACAGGGCACCCACGACACGCTCCCCGATGGTCAGGGGTGCCGCGAGGTGGCAGGCGCGGTACCGGGCGTCCAGGACGGTGCAGTCGGGACAAGCTGTCGCGCTCTGGCTTCCCCGGAGGGGGAAGACGTGGGTTCCCCCAGACACGGCGTCTAGGGGGCCGGCCAGCGCAGCCACGCGTGCGGTCGCTCCGGCCTCGTCCGTGAGGCACAGGACCGCCACGTCCGCCGCCACCAGCGCCGCGGCCCGATGGACGACGGACCGCAGCACGGCGTCCCGGTCTTGTTCGCTGAGCACCTCTTTGCCGATTTCGTAGAGGGACTGGGAGGCGCGGGCCCGGCGGCGGATCTCGTCCAGAGAGGCGAGCAACCTCGCCCGCATGGTTTCGAAGCTTTGTGCCAGTGCGCCAACCTCGTCGCTGCGCCGAACCGTGATCGGATGCTGCAAGTCCCCTGCTGCGATCCGCTCAGCGGCCTCCTTGAGCGCCCTTAGGGGAGAAGACACCGCGCCCGTGTCCAGCCAGGCGAAGACGAGTGCCAGGACCAGCATCCCTAGGCCGAAGAAAACTACCCGGTCGCGCAGCCGGCGGATGGGACCGTAGGTTTCCGATTCGTCTTGACCGACCATCAGGCCCCAGGGAGCCGCGGACAGCGGCGCGAAAGCCATGACGTGGCGCTCTGACCGCCCCGTGGGATCTGTCCCTTCCGCCAGCTCCACGCCGGCACGACGTGCGGAAATCATCCGGGACGCAAACTCCGGGTGCTCGCCTCGGCTGAACAGCTCCTGGGGCTCGCTGCTGGCCAGGACGACGCCGTGCTCGTCCACGATGGCAGCGTGCCCCGTTGCGCCCACGCTCAACCTCTCCACGAATTCCTGCAGCACGGCGCTTGGTAGGAGGATCACCCCGACGAGCAGAGCAGCCCCGGCGCTGATGCGCCGAGGAATGGGCGCGACCGCGATGGCTGCCGGGGTCCTGCCAACCTGCACTACCCCGCTCATCCCCGCCCTGCCATGAGCCACCACCTGCGCAATGACGTCTGCCGCGGCGGCCGGCAGTTCTGCCCGCCGCCCGCCCGTCGCCAGCGTAAGGCTCAGGATGCGCCCACGGTCGGGGACGCAGACGATAGCCGTGAAGAGATCCAGCGCAGGCGCAGCAGAGGCCAGAGCGCGGCGCACACCCTGCGAGTCCCCTTTGGTACAGTAGGGTCCGACCTGGTGACCGACCTGGTCAAGCTGGCGCAGCCCCTGGCTCAGGCGGTCGTCCAGGTGGGTCGCTGCAGAACGGGCCGCGGCGAGCCGCTCTTCCAGGACGCGGTCAGTGGCTGCGCGGAGCGTACCGACCCCCATGAGGCCCAGCGGGGCGGTGGTGGCGATCAGCCCAACGGTGACCAGCAACATGATCCGCCGGCGCAGGGTCATCGCACCCCTACACCTCCGAGATCCCGCCTAGCTACAGTGTAAAGGGAAAAACCCAGGCCGGGCATCGGTTCAGGAAGTCGTGGCGTTCACGGACTCTTCACCGGGCCGCCAAACGCGCTTTACGGGAAGCGGAGACCATGACCCCGGAGGGATCTGGGATGCTGAAGTTCCGACCGTTTCCCGTGTGGGTCGCGGCAGTCGCCGTGGTGTTGGGATTGGGGGCGTTGGGGGCCCTGGCGGAATCCTGGAAGCCGGTGCGGCCCAGCGTGCGAGACCGCGGCGCAGGCGGGGTGACCGTGACGGCCACCTGGCAGGGGGTTGAGGGGGGAGCACTGGTGGTGCGGCTGTCCCTGGACACCCACTCGGTGGACCTGACCGGGTTCGACGTGGCGGGCAGCACGGTCCTGCGGACGGAGGGGGGCCGGGAGCTACGGCCGCTGCGTTGGGAGGAGGAACCGGGCAGCTCCCACCACCGGAGGGGGCTTCTGTACTTTCCCGCCCCGCCTTCGCCTCCGAGCTGGCTGCAGCTCGTGGTCCGGAACCTGGCGGGGGTCCCGGAGCGCGTGCTCGTGTTCGAGTTCGGGAGCTAGGGCGGGGGCCGGCGCGCGTCGGTGTGGGGCCGCGACAGACCCGCCGGAATCTTCAAAAAGTCCCCTCGTGAACTTCTGGGGTCTACCATGGGGATGGCATGGTGCGCGTCCTGGTGGTGGACGACGACGAGACCATCCTGACCCTCCTGCGGTCGTACCTGCAGCGCGAGGGGTTCGAGGTCCAAACCGCTGCGGACGGGCAGGCGGCTCTGGCGCAGGCCCGCGCCTTCCGCCCCGACGTGGTGGTGCTGGACATCCTCCTCCCGGGTCTGCACGGCCTGGAGGTCCTCCAGCACCTGCGGAGGGAGGGAAACCCCTTCGTGGTCCTGCTCACCGCCAAGACGGAGGAGGCGGACCGGGTGGTGGGGCTGGAGCTCGGAGCGGACGACTACGTGACGAAACCCTTCAGCCCCCGGGAGCTGGTGGCCCGGATCCGGGCCATCCTGCGCCGGGGCCGAACGGAGGCCGCGGAGGCGCCCCTCGTGTTCCGGCACCTGCGGATTGACCCCCTGCGGCGCGAAGTCTACCGGGACGGGACCCCGGTTGCGCTCACGCCTCTGGAGTTCGACCTGCTCCACACCCTGGCTTCGTTCCCGGGCCGGGTGTGGACCCGGGAGCAGCTCATCGCGCGGGTCTGGGGTGGCGACTACTTCGGCGACGAGCGGGTGGTGGATGCCCATATCAAGGAACTGCGGCGCAAGCTGGGCGACGACCCGGCACGTCCCCTCTTCGTACAGACCGTGCGGGGTGTGGGCTACAAGTTCGTGGACGAACCTGCGTAGATGCGTGGACGTTTGTTCGCCAAGTTCCTCCTCGCTTTCCTTGTCGTGATCGGAGCAGGGGCCGTGGTGGTGTGGGGGACGGCCTGGCTACTGGCCCCTGTGGCCTTCGAGGAACACCTGGCCGTCATGGCCCGACACCTCCGGCAGGTACCTGCAGACGACCTCTTCGCGAATTTCCGGCATGCCCTGAACCTGTCCGTGGTGACGGCGGTGGGAGCCTCGGTGCTGGTGGCACTTGCTGTGGCGGCCTTCGTGGCGGGTCGGATCGTCGGGCCCGTGCGGGACATGCGGCAGGCGGCCGAGCGGATCGCCTCCGGCGGCTACGGGGAGCGGGTGCCGGTGCGGTCCCGCGACGAGCTCGGAGAGCTCGCGGACCAGTTCAACCGCATGGCCGCGGCGCTGGAACGGCTGGAACGCACGCGCCGGGACCTGGTGGCGGACGTGGCTCACGAGCTGCGCACGCCGCTGGCAGGGTTGGCAGGGTACCTGGAGGGCCTGGTGGACGGGGTTCTAGAGCCCTCACCGGAGGTGCTGGACCGGATGCAGCGGGAAGTGTGGCGGCTCCAGCGGCTGGTGGAGGACCTGCAGGAGCTGTCCCGGGTGGAGGCAGGCCAGGTGCCGCTGCGGGTCCGGACGGTCTCCGTGCGGGAGCTGTTGGAACCCGTGCTGGCCCGGCTGGCGCCGCAGTTCCAGGAGAAGGGGATCCCGCTCGCGGTAGAGATCCCGCCCGAACTGCCTCCGGTCCGCGCGGACCCGGACCGCATTGCCCAAGTGCTCACCAACCTGCTCGGCAACGCCCTCCAGTACACCCCTCCCGGCGGCCGGGTGGTCGTGCGCGCCGGGCCTGCAAACGGGGCGGTCACCATCTCGGTGGCGGACACGGGGATCGGCATCCCGCAGGAGCACCTTCCGCACGTGTTCGACCGCTTCTACCGGGTGGACCGGTCGCGTTCCCGCAGCGGGGGAGGGACCGGGATCGGGCTCACCATCGCCCGGGGCCTTGTGGAGCTGCACGGGGGCCGCATCTGGGCGGAGAGTCCCGGGCCGGGGCGGGGGAGCACGTTCCGCTTCACGCTCCCGGCGGCCCGATAGAGTTCCCTTCACGCACTCTTCACAGATCCTTTAGCGCCGCCTCACGGGAACGGGGGAAGCTGAGACTGCAATGGTCTGGATCACGGTGGTGCTGTTCTGGGCACTGGTGGCGGCGGTGGCGGTGGCCGCGGCAGCGGCTTTGTTCCCGGGCACCAAGTGTGTGGACGGAGCCCGGCAGCGGCTGCGGGAGCGCTTTGCCCGGGGCGAGATCTCAGCGGCGGAGTACCGGGAAGGGGTGCGGACCCTGCACGCGGAAGGCAAAGATTCGCCCGGCTGGACGGCGGCCGGGGTGGTCGTGCTGCTCGCGGTGCTGGCTGTGGGGCTGGTGCTGGGGATGGGGGGATGGGGGATGCACGGCTGGCGGGGCATGCCGGGAATGCCCATGATGCCGCACATGGGCAGGTGGACACCAACGCCAACATCTGCGCCCCGTGTACTTCCGGGGGCGCGGGTGGTCGCCGTGGAGCTCGTGGACTTCGCCTTCCGACCCGGCGCGATCCGGGTCCGAGCCGGGGAGACGGTGAACCTGAGGCTGCGCAACGTGGGCCGTGTCCCGCACGACCTCTACGTGCCGGGCTTGGGGTTCCGGGCCGCACTGAATCCGGGGCAGGAGGTGGTGGCAGGACTGGCCGCGGACCGGCCTGGGACGTACGAGTTCTACTGCACGCTACCAGGGCACCGGGAAGCGGGCATGAGCGGGACCCTGGTGGTCTCCCCGTAAAGGCCTAGCGGGCCGCGGGAGGAAGGGTTCCGGGACGAGCCGGATTCTCCAATGAACGGCGAACAGGAGGTGAGGTACGTGAGGCGTTTGTTGACTTTGGTCATCGTCGCGCTGGCCGCGGTGGGCCTGGGAACCCGGCAGCCTGCCACCGCCGCGGGGACGCGGCAGGTGGTGGAGGTCCAGATGAAGGAGTTCGCCTTCGTGCCCGCCACGGTGACGCTCCGGGCAGGTGCTCCGGTGGAGCTCCGCCTGGTGAACCGGGGGGTGGTGGAGCACGAGTTCATGGTGTACGACACCAAGGGCCTGCACATGGCTGGAATGGACCCCCAGAAGATGCACAAGGAGCTGGAAGCCCGGTCGTACTTCCGGGGGATTCCCGTCCAGGTGGAGGGCAAGGCCAAGACCGTGGAGCGCATGGGCAAGGACGTAGTCATGCTGCTGTTGGACCCTGGCCAGCAGGTGGTCCTGCGCTTTGTGGCTACGAAGAAAGGGACCTTTGAGATGGGGTGCCACACGCCCGGTCACTACGAAGCGGGGATGAAGGGGCAGTGGGTGGTCCGCTGACGGGACGCTTGCCCCCACCTTCCCTTGTAGAGCCTGGGCGGAGAACGAGGAGTGGAGGGAGGAGCAGGGCGCCGGCGGCTTCCTGCAGCGAGACGGCGGCGAAAAGGCCAGGGGGCCCACGAGCCGTAGCGCGACCCTTTCACGGAGGTCGCCCGGTGCGTGCAGGCTCCTCTGGAGGGGACTGAGGGCCGTCCTACTGCTCCAGGACCTTGCGCATCTCCTCGTACTGCTCCCGGGTGATCTCGCCCGCCGCGAACCGCCGCCGGAGGATCTCCAGGGCGGAGTCCTCCTTTTGTGGCCGGCCTGCGAGCGCCCGCACCGCGAGCACCACCGCCAGGACCACCGCGCCCCAGAAGGCCAGCATTGCAACAGCGCCCAGGGCCATGCCCAGACCCCACGTCCACCCGCGGGGAGGCGGCCAGCCCATCATCCCCCAGCCCATCATCCCGGCCCCCAAAAGCGGCGCCAGCACCACCACGAGCACCAGGACCCCTAGCGCGACCCACAGTCCGCGGTTCGAATCCACCTCACACCTCCTTTCAACCAACTCGGGCGCGCCGAAGCAGCGCGGCGTTCAGGGCCACGATCACGGTGGACAGGCTCATGAGGAGCGCCCCGACCGCGGGGGAGAGCAGTAGACCCAGGCGGTGCGCGATGCCCGCGGCGAGGGGGATCGCCACCACGTTGTATCCCGTGGCCCACAGGAGGTTCTGCACCATCTTGCCATAGCTGGCCTGGGCGAGGCGCAGGACGGTGGCAGCGTCCACGGGGTCGTTCTCCACCAGGACCACGTCCGCGGACTCGATGGCCACGTTCGTCCCGGCGCCGATGGCCACCCCGAGATCGGCCTCCACCAGGGCTGGCGCGTCGTTGATCCCGTCTCCCACGAACGCCACCGGACCCTCCCGGCGCAACGCGGCGACGATCCGCGCCTTGTCCTGCGGCAACACCCGGGCGAAGGACCGGTCGATGCCGAGCTCCGCGGCCACGGTGCGGGCCACCGCCTCCGCGTCTCCCGTCACCATCACCACCTTCCGCCCCATGCGGTGCAGGGCCCCCACCGCCTCACGCGCCCGGTCCCGCACCCGGTCCGCGAGCACGAAGGCCGCGAGGACACGCCGGTCGTCCATGAGGACCACTGCACTCTCACCCCTCGCCTCCGCTTCTTGTAGCCCCGCGGACAGACGCTCGCCCTCGAGGGGCAGGCCGAGCTCCTGCGCCCACTCGGGCCGGCCCACCCGGTAGCGCTGGCCGTTCCAGAGCCCCTCCACCCCCTGTCCGGGGACCGCCCGGACCTGCTCTGCGGGGGGGACCGTGAGGCCCCGCTCCTGGGCCGCCTCCGCCATGGCCCGGGCGAGCGGGTGTTCGGACTGAGACTCCAAGGCCGCGGCGACGCGCAGGGCTTGGTCCTCGTCGAGTCCGTCCGCGTACACCGCGCGCAAGGCAAAGCGGCCCTCCGTGAGGGTGCCGGTCTTGTCGAAGGCCACGGTGCGGATCGTGTGGGCCCGCTCGAACGCCTCCCGGTTGCGCACGAGGATGCCGTGGCGGGCCGCGAGGGCGGTGGCGTTCACGACGACCAGGGGGATGGCGAGCCCGAGCGCGTGCGGGCAGGCGATGACGAGGACCGTGACCGCGCGCTCCACCGCGAAGGCGGGGTCGGCCCGTGCGGCGAGCCAGGCGACCAGGGTGGCGCTTCCCGTCCCCACGGCCGCGTACACGAGCCAGGCGGCCACGCGGTCCGCGAGGGCCTGGTAGCGGCTGCGGGCAGCCTGGGCCTCCTGGACCAGCCGCGCGATCTGGCTCAACGTGGTCTGCTCGCCCGTGCGCAGGACCCGCACCCGCAGCGCGCCCTCCCCGTTCACGGAACCCGCCACCACCTCAGCTCCGGGCTCCTTCACCACGGGCCGCGACTCGCCGGTGAGGAACGCCTCGTTCACGCTGCTCGCACCCTCCACCACCACCCCGTCCGCGGGAACCTGCTCCCCGGGCCGCACGAGGACGACGTCGCCCTCACGCAGGGCATCCACCGGGACGTCCTCGACCTCTCCGTCCGCCATCCGGTGCGCGGTAGGAGGCAGCAGGGAGGCGAGGTGCTCGAGGGCGCGGCTTGCCCTTTGTACCGCCCGCATCTCGATCCAGTGGCCGAGCAGCATGACCACCACGAGGGTGGCGAACTCCCAGTAGAAGGGTTCCCCGGGGAGGCCGAGGCTCGTGGCGAGGCTGTAGACGTAGGCCACGGTGGTGGCCACCGCCACGAGCGTCATCATCCCGGGCGCGCGCACCCGGAGCTCGCGTCTCGCTCCTTCCACGAAGGGCCAGGCCCCGTACCCGTACACCACCGTGGCCAGTGCTGGCTCGACCCAGCCTGCTCCCCAGAACCGGACGGGCGGGAGCCCGAACCAGCCCCGCACGTGCTCGGAGACCGCCAGGATGGGCACGGTGAGGAGGAGGCACGCCCAGAACCGGTCGCGGAACATCTCCGGCGTGTGGCCCGCGTGCCGGTCGTGGGCGTCCGCCCGGTGCACCTCCGGCGGCGGGCGGACGTGGTGGTGGTGCACGGCGGCCGGGCTAGGCGGCCACGGGGTAACCGGCCCGCTCCAGGGCCTGCTTGAGGAGCTCCTCGTTGGCTCCCTCTTCAAAGACGACCCGTACCTGCTTAGTGGCGAGGTCCACCTGCACCGCGCGCACGCCCGGCACACTGCGGGCTGCCCGCTCCACGGTGGCCGCGCACCCGTCACAGTGCATTCGGGGCACCTTGTACACCTTCTCCAAGACCATCACCTCCCTTCCAAGCGGTGGCGCACCCACGGGATGACCACGGGCATGAGCACCACGTTGGTGAGCAGGAACACCCACACCGCGCCGATGGTCCGCGCGGCCCAGGAGGTCTCCCCCTTCAAGGTGGCCAGGGCCACGAAGGCCAGGGCCGCCAAGGCGGACAGGCCCAGGTACAGGGCGGCCGCCAGCACAGACGGGCTCCGCAGCCGGCCGGTCACCTCCTCACCTCCCCGCGGCCGCCGGGGCGGGGCCGGCCTCCGCCTGTGGGACCTGCGGGACACCACGCCGCCGCGCAGGCGGCACGTAGCCGCGCATCCGCTGGGTGTTCAGGGTCACGGAGAGGGAGCTGGTGGCCATGAGGACTGCCGCCAGCTCCGGGCTCACGATCTGTCCGATAAAGGGGTACAGGACCCCCAGAGCCAGCGGGATCGCCGCGGTGTTGTAGGCAAAGGCCCAGAAGAGGTTCTGCCGCACGAGGGTCATGGTGGCCCGCGCCACCTGGACCGCGGCCACCACGTCCAGCGGGTCGTCGCGTACGAGGACCACGTGCCCGGTCTCCTTCGCCACGTCCGTCCCTGCGCCCATGGCAATCCCTACGTCCGCCTGCGCCAGGGCGGGCGCGTCGTTGATCCCGTCGCCCACCATGGCCACCCGGAAGCCCTGCGCCTGCAGCCTCCTGACCTCGTGGGCCTTGTCCGCGGGCAGCACCTCCGCCAGGACGGTGTCGATGCCCAGCCGTCGGGCGATGGCCTCCGCGGTGCGGCGGTTGTCACCGGTGAGCATGGCCACGCGCAGCCCCAGGTCCCGCAGCTGCTGGACCGCCAACGGTGCGGTCTCACGGAGGGTGTCCGCCACCGCCAGCAGGCCGACTGCCCGGCCGTCCACGGCCACGAACACCACGGTCTTTCCCTGCGCGGTGAGCGCGTCCGCGTGCGGCAAAAGCTCGCCCACCACGACGCCCTGCTCCTCCAGGAGCGCCTGCTTCCCGAGGAGGACCCGCCGTCCGTGCACGGACGCCACCACCCCGCGGCCCGGAAGCGCCTCGAACTCTTCAGGCTCCGGAACAGAAAGCTGCCGGTCTTGCGCGGCCCGCAGGACAGCTTCCGCCAGCGGGTGCTCGGACCGCCTCTCCGCGGCCGCGGCCCACCGCAGCACTTCCTCCTCCGGCAGGTCCCTGGCCACCACGTCGGTGACCGCAGGCATCCCCTTGGTCAGAGTCCCCGTCTTGTCGAACACCACCACCTGGACTCTGGACAGCCCCTCCACCGCGTCCGCGCCCTTGAAGAGGACCCCGTACTCTGCCGCCTTCCCCGTGCCCGCCATCATGGCCGCGGGGGTTGCAAGCCCCACCGCGCACGGGCAGGAGATCACGAGGACCGCGATGGAGACCAGCACCGCGAAGCCCACCGCGCTCGCCTGCGACAGGGTGTAGGGGGTCAGCATGAGGCGTGTATCGGGGCGGAACCACAGGTCGTAGCCCACGAAGTACCAGAAGGCGAAGGCCGCCAGGGCCACCACGTGCACCCAGAAGATGAACCGGCCCGCCACGAGGTCTGCCAGCTTCTGGATGGGGGCCTTGGAGGTCTGGGCTTCCTCCACCAGCCGGATGATCTGGGCGAGGACCGTCTCCCGCCCCACCCGGGTGGCCCGGAAGGTGAAGGACCCGGTGCGGTTCAGGGTGCCGCCGATGACCTCGTCGCCCGGCTTCTTCTCCACCGGCATGCTCTCGCCCGTGACCACGGACTGGTCCACCGCGGAGTAGCCGTCCAGCACGATTCCGTCCACGGGTACTTGCTCCCCGGGCCGGACCACCACCACGTCGCCGGGCTCCACCTCGTCCACGGAGATCTCGACTTCCTGGCCGTCGCGGAGAACCCGCGCCCGCCGTGGCTGCAGGCGCAGCAGGCGCCGGATGGCCTCCGAGGCCCGGCCGCGGGTCAGGGCCTCCAGGTACCGGCCCAGGAGGATGAACCAGGTGAGCAGCGCCGCGGCCTCGTAGAAGGTGGCCTGCGGTCCCCCGAAGCCCGCCTGCGGCCAGAAGGTGTTCACCACGGCGATCAGGTACGCGGCACCGATCCCCGTGGCGTACAGCAGGTTCATGTCGGTGACGCCCCGCCGCAGGCCGGCAAAGGAGTGTGCGAAGAACTGCGCGCCAGGCCCGAACACCAGGGGAGTGGTCAACAGGAACAGCACGAGCTTGTGGTGCAACAGGGCGGGCACCCACTGCGAGAACACGCCGTACGGCTGGAAAGTCCCCAGCATCACCAGCAACGCCAGCGGGGTCGCCAGCAGCAAGTTGCGGCGATGGCGGTGGAGCTCCCGGCGCCGGGCCTCCTGCTCCCGGTCCACGGCCGCGGCACCCTCCACCTTTTCCTGGGCGTCGTAGCCCACCTCCCGGACCGCGGCCACCATCTCCCGGACGGTGACCGCCCCGGGCAGGGCATCCACCCGGGCGGTCTCCGTGGCCAGGTTCACGGACACCGACACCACACCGGGCAGCCGGGCCAAGGCGGCCCGCACGTTCTCCACGCAGGACGCGCAGCTCATGCCCACCACGTGCAGGTACGTGGTCGCGAGAGGAACCCGGTACCCGACCTCTTCCACGGCCCGGCGCAAGGCGGACAGGTCCACTTGGCCGGGGTCCACCTCCACCACGGCCTGCTCCGTGGCCAAGCTGACCCGGACCTCCCGCACGCCCGGGACCTCTTGCAGGGCACGCTCCACGTTGGCCACGCACGAAGCGCAGCTCATGCCCTCCACAGGCAGGGTGAGGCGCCGGCTCACCGTCCCCCTCCCGCCTCGAACACGTCCAGCAGCTCCGCGATCACCCGCTCCCGCTCCGCGGGGTCGTCCGACCGGATGGCGGTGGTCACGCAGTGGTGGAGGTGGCGTTCGAGCAACATGGCGTTCACCCGGTCCAACGCACTCTGCACCGCCTTGGTCTGCTTGAGGACGTCGATGCAGTACGCGTCCGCCTCCACCATGCGGATCACGCCCCGCACGTGGCCCTCGATGCTGCGCAGCCGGGCCAGGATCTCGTTCTTGGCGCGGGGGTCTGTGCCCGCGAACCGCCGGACCTGTACCTGTTGGCTGGCCATGGCTCCTCCCTCCCCCCATGGGGGGGGTCCTGGGCCCATCCTACGCAGCGGCCAAGCTCCCGTCAACCCAAAGGGTATTCGCCTGCCTGGAGGGCTCCGGCGTAGGGGGAGGCCGTGCTGGACCGGAAACAATTAGGGAGGACGGAGTGGCGCGCAGCCCGGCCGCCGGGCCGAGCCGGTTGTGGACTCGGCCAAGGGCAAACCGTATACGGAGGGTACGGGGAGGAGGCCATGGGCGCCACCGAGTTGGTCGATCCGCAGGAGACGGGCAGCCGTTGGGAGCAGGGGTGCAAGGACTCCCAGACCACGAGGAGGCGGACGGGCGGTGAGGACGCGGGTGGTCATCCTGGGTGCTGCAGGGCGTGACTTCCACAACTTCAACGTGTGCTACCGGGACCGTCCGGAGTACGAGGTGTTGGCGTTCACCG
>FWWL01002601.1_pt1 | contig 36430 bp, 37 predicted proteins | sample 2228331 | NCBI WGS metagenome assembly FWWL01 (sample SAMEA103939775, study PRJEB20133) | metagenome
GATGAAAAATGTTGCTTAAACTTTTTCATTAAATACCTTTGTTTCTACATCCAAAGAATTAACTATAGACTAGCTCTTTTTCGCTTAGACCAAGCGTCTGCGCTGTTGAAGTTTGAATGTCGTGTATAAGCTCTGGGTTTTCCATTAGTGACATGCCATAAGAAGGAATCATTTCTTTTAGTTTCGGTTCCCACTCTTTCATATGTTGCGGGAAGCATTTTTCTAATACCTCAAGCATAACATGAACGGCAGTAGAAGCACCCGGAGAAGCGCCGAGCAATGCAGCTATCGAGCCATCAGCGGCACTAACAACTTCCGTACCAAATTGAAGTGTTCCTTTACCACCTGCCTTAGTATCTTTAATAACTTGCACGCGTTGACCCGCTACCACTATATCCCAATCCTCGATTTTGGCGTTCGGAATAAACTCTCGTAATTCTTCCATGCGCTTTTCATTCGATAACATAACTTGCTGGATTAGGTATTTTGTCAATGCCATTTCTTTTACCCCTGCCGCCAACATAGTTAAGACATTATTCGGTTTTACGGAACCTATCAAATCAAAATTTGAACCTGTTTTTAAGAACTTTGGTGAGAAGCCGGCAAACGGTCCAAACAATAATGATTTTTTGTTATCGATATATCTTGTATCAAGATGCGGAACAGACATTGTAGGAGCACCAACCTTAGCTTTACCGTATACTTTTGCATGATGCTGCGCTACAACTTCCGGATTGTTACATACCATAAATAGTCCGCTTACCGGGAATCCTCCAATATATTTTGATTCAGGAATACCGGTTTTTTGTAGTAAGGACAGACTTCCGCCCCCACCGCCGATAAAGACGAATTTTGCAGTATGGTATCCGATTTTATCGCTATCGATATCATGCACTTTCACTTCCCATGAGCCGTCGCTAGTATGTTTAATATCCTCAACACTATGCTTGTAGTTTATCTTGACGTTTTTACCCATTAAGTGGTCAAACAACATGCGTGTTAAAGCACCAAAGTTGACATCAGTTCCAGTGTCTATTTTTGTTGCCGCTATCGGTTCATTCGATGTACGTCCTTCTATGATAAGCGGAATCCATTCCTTCAGTTTTTCAGGGTCATCGGAAAATTCCATCCCTTGAAACAGGGGATTGTTTGACAGCGCTTCAAAACGTTTTTTCAAAAACATAACATTTTTTTCCCCTTGTACAAAACTCATATGAGGAATTGGCATGATAAAGTCCTGCGGATTACGAATCAGATTGCCATTTACAAGATAAGACCAAAACTGACTTGAAAACTGAAACTGTTCATTAATTTCTATAGCTTTGCTAATATCTATAGATCCGTCAGATTTTTCGGATGTATAGTTAAGCTCGCACAGTGCAGAATGGCCCGTACCCGCATTATTCCATTCGTTAGAGCTTTCTTCTCCTGCGTTTGCGAGTTTCTCAAACACTTTGACTTCCCATTCCGGTGCTAACTCTTTCAGTAATGATCCCAAAGTCGCGCTCATGACTCCGGCACCAATTAAGATAACGTCTGTTTTTTTCTGTCTGTTGCTCATTATAACCTTCCCTGTCCCATATATTTGCAAAAAAGATGTAGGCGCGACCTAGGAACACACCTTTTCTGTCTCAATTATAACCATATCATAGTCTATTATAATTATTTATAGATTAAAATATCTACTATTATCATTATTATAAACTATTTAAAACTAGTAAAAAAGTGAGAAGTCCGTCCACAAGATCCTAGGAACACAAAAAAAACAAGGCCATAACACAGCTTCTTGCAAGGGGTAAGGCTTTGGTTTGCCGTTACCAGTTAACCGCCATCATCTAATTTCGCCGTTACTTATGGTACGGTTCACCCCTGTTAATCCTGAACCCCCGATACACCTGCTCCAACAAGATCAACCGCATCAGTTGATGCGGAAACGTCATCTTTGAGAATGACATCAAGTGATCTGCCCGCAAGAATACATCCTTGGATAACCCTAAAGACCCGCCAATAATAAAAGCCACCTGGCTGCGTCCATAGGTGGCGAGTCGATCCATCTCTGATGCTAGCTTCTCGGACGACCACATATCGCCCTCAATCGCTAGAGCAATCACGTAATGGTCAGGTTTCACGTGCTGGAGGATTCGTCCTCCCTCCTTCTCCTTCACTTGCTCCTCTTCGGCTGCACTCATGTTCTCTGGAGCCTTCTCGTCTGGCACTTCAACCATCGTGATCTTCGCATAAGCGGACAGTCTTTTCGTATATTCATCGATTCCTTGCTTCAAATATTTCTCCTTAAGCTTACCTACAGTAATAATCGCGATTTGCATATTCGAACATTCCAATCCTCATCAAATAAACTTCTTACACGACCAAGTATTTCGGTATTTGACCGCAGAACTCACACGTCGCTGGGCTTGTCCATGCGGTGAAGCGTGTGTCTTCAAGCAAATGAATATCGGGTGCATCTTCGTATTCATCAACAAACTGATCAATGGCTAGTTCAACATGTTCAGAGCATACGACGAACATAATGTCATCTCCTCGGTTTACTTCCGTTATTCCTATTATACACGAATTACGTCTATTCTTTTCATCATCTTCGATTTCATGAAAAAAACAGAGGAATTATCCCCTGTTTTTCACGATCATTATGAAGCCTCGGTCAACGTAAGCGTTGTTGTTTTAAGTTCTCCGTTACGGTAAAACGTAACCTTTAACTCTTCTCCGACTTTTTTCTTTGTAAATAAGAATTTACGGAGCTCCATTCCATTTGCAATTTCCTCATTATCTAATTTCACGATGACGTCATATACTTCTAATCCAGCACTAGCTGCTGCACCCGATGGTTTGTCTGCAATAACAACGCCTTCTGTTACATCATTAGGAAGATTCAATTCAGATTGTAATTCATAGGGCGGGATTGATGTAAGGTCTCCAGGAACAATCCCCATAAGTGGACGTTTCACTTTACCGTATTCCATTAAGTCATCAATAATTGGTTTGGCTTCATTAATCGGAATGGCAAAGCCGAGGCCTTCCACTGCATTTTGAGCGATTTTTAGTGTATTTATACCAACCAATTCTCCATTGATGTTGATCAATGCCCCACCGCTGTTACCCGGGTTAATTGCAGCGTCGGTTTGAATGACGTTAATTTCCCAGTCATCTTGCCCGTTCTTATCTACATCAACAGGAATAGTACGGTTTGTTGCACTTATTACACCTAACGTAACTGACTGAGAAAGGCCCAAAGGATTTCCAATCGCAATAGCTGTTTGACCTGGTTGCAATTGCTCTGAGTCACCTAGTTCCACTACGTCTTTAACCTTTGAAGCATCTACTTTTAACACGGCAAGGTCAGTAAATAGATCTGCTCCAACAACCTCAGCTTTTACTCTATCCTTATCTGATAACGAAACTTCTACATCCGTACTTCCTGCAATAACATGATTATTCGTGACGATGTAGGCGAATTTACCTTCTTTTTTAAAGACGACTCCTGATCCTGTACCTTGCTCAACAGATTTGGTATCTCGGCTCCAACGATTTTGCATCTTTGTTAAATTAATGACTCCAACTACTGCATCTTTTGCTTGATCAACAGCTTGAACGACATCGGAATTATCGCTGTTGCCTGATTGATTTGCTGCACTAACCGGGGTTGCCTCCATATTATTGCTTGTTACCCTTTCAATTACGGTTTGAGGAATTTCAATAATTCCCGCTTTCATAAAAGTAGGAAACATTAACAATACAATCAAGCCCCCAATAAAGGAGGAGAGTAATGCTGTGACAAGAGTAGAGCTCTTCTTTTCGCGTTTACGTTTAGATGGACCGTAAAAATCATCATCATAGTAACCCATATTATCATCCTTTCATGTATATGTGATTATCGTTTTTCCCATTATAGTCGAGGACCATAACAATAGCTATCTGCCAGAGTGACAAAACTGTTAAAGTCAATGATAGACGTATGTGGATGGGAATAAATACCGAAAATGTGGTCAATAATAATATTAATAAATATAGGGTATGAGGTCATTATAAATAATGAGGGAGGAACCATAAATGAAAAACCGGATTCATTCCCATTTAGATGAAATTCACATTATTGGTCAAATTGCCGATTTGAAAGATGTAGATTACAAAAATACGCTCGTCATTACCGCACTCGTTGAACTACTTATTGAAAAGAACGTCATTACTCGTAAAGAGGTGCTCGATAAATCGTATGAATTAGAAAAAGAATTTAATCTTTTATTTTCCGATCTTGAAGTAAACGAGGATGGAGCCGAATCCCATTAATAGGGGACGACGGTTCCTTTTTTAATGATATTATAGAGTGGTGTCGGTTTATCAGGATGGGTCTCGTGCAGCGTTACATCGTTACCTTCGATAATGCCGTGATCAGCTAATATATTTCTCACCGTTAGGTGTGCTAGTTCTGTCATATTATTATCTTTGCTTAAATGAGCGAGATAAACACGGTCTGTGTCCCCATTCATCATTTCTACTAATGCATCAGCCGCAGACTCGTTTGATAAATGGCCGACATCGCTTAGAATTCGCCGTTTAATACTCCATGGATACGCCCCCATGCGGAGCATTTCCACATCATGATTGGATTCTAAAATCATCGCATCCGAGTTTGAAACCTTCGCTTTTACCTTTTCACTTACGTATCCCGTATCTGTCGTTAAGCTAAGTTTCAAATCTCCTTCGTAAAAGCAGAATCCCATCGGTTCAACCGCGTCATGCGAAATTCCGAAAGATTCTACTGTTAAGTCTCCGAAATGTTGAACAGACCCCGTCTGGAAAATTTTCTTTTGTGCATCCGATACTTCGCCGATATGTCCAGGAAGAATATCCCACGTTGCTTCATTCGTATAAATCGGCAAATCGTAGCGACGCGCAAGAATGCCTAGACCTTTGACGTGATCAGAATGCTCGTGAGTAAGAAGAATAGCATCTAAACTCATCGGATCAATACCAGCCTCCTTCATGAGTAGTTCAATCTTTTTCCCGGAAAGGCCGGCATCAATGAGTAGGTTTACTTTATCTGTACCAACGTAAATCGCGTTTCCTGTGCTGCCGCTAGCAAGAACACTGAATTGAATCAAAAAATTACCCCCAACTGCTCATTTTCATTTCGATTTCTCGATACTCCCGTTAAATGCATTTACGTCATAAAACTGTCCTGACTGAACGGTTATTCTCCATACTGGTGTTATGACTTGTTCTTCTGAACTAAATTGTTGTCCATGGAAACCGAGTTTAATATCGGTTACTGTTTCATACTCTGGTACATGTCCTCCCTCGACTAAAGTCCGAAGGGCGACAAATCCGGATATTACTTTGTCTTTACGTTGTTCCGTATCTTCATTTACACTTTCATAATATCTTTGTTCGAACTGAATGATGTGATTATCCTTAACGAACACATGAAGTTTAGCATCAAATAACGGAAACCCATCCTTTTGTTGTTGAGTCCAACTAAAACCATTAACACTTGCATTTGTAAGCTTATATTGATCAAAGTAAAACGCTTCTAATCCCATTATTATTGCTAATTCATCTTGTGAAGCATAAGGAATTGGTGTGTTAAGTATAGCTCGGAATCCCTCTTCCAGTCGCTCTATAACTTGGCGCTCATTACGCCCGTTCTGTAAAAAAGATTCGTCCGTAAACACCTTATACTTCACATTCATTGTCGAAAGAGTCGGAGTGATAGGAGGAATTTCAGCGGATACATGGATATTGCGCTCTGTTAACAACTTGTCGAATTCTTCTATCGTTCCATCCGTAATTTCTGAACCGGCGATCTCATTTGATCGACTACTCCACAGTTGATATCCAAGCACGAGGTCCAATAGGAAGAATGATAGAATTAAAATGGTTTTCGCTCTACTCCAGTCCATTCACATCCTCCTTTGTTGTTGGGGCAATTGCACTGACCAACTCCTCATCACCGTTCCTAGATTGGATTACCCAATTCAATTCTAACAAAACTTCATTGTTATCTGAAAAAGTCGTCTTATATACTAAATAAATATCTTTAAGCTGCGATAACGAAATCTCTTTTTGTTTTAATAATTCCATTAATTGCCCGCCACTCATAATGTCATAATAGTTGCTATTCTTCTTGTCAACTAAAATCATTAACGAGCGCTCATAGTTCGTAACAACATCGTCACTTAACTGCAATTTCACTAGCAAATTAGATGTTGAATCTTGACTATAGAGTGGGAAATATTGATAGGATGATCGAAAGGTAAATACTTGTTGCTCACTGGAGTCGTTATCCTCGGGCCAGTCTTCTAAATGGTATGTGCCTGACGATTCTGTCCACCCACCACGTTGGTTAACAAAATTAACAGCTAATCGTAGTTTCTCATCCATGTTGCTCTCGGTATCAGGGGAAACGTACGGATATGGATTTTTATACTCGATATACCGCTTGGATGCGTCAACCTGCATTCCTTTCGTCCCATCGGTATAAATAAGTGAATTGTCGCGTTCTCTTATTACGTTTAGGGTTGAGGGGTCGACAAACAGTTGGCTTATCATTTCTTCTGGAGAAACAAGTTTATACGAAAGAACATGTTGTGGAAGACTCATCTGTTCTTTCGGCAAGTAAATATAGTTAGTGTAGCTTTGTGAGGTAATCGATCTCCCCATCTGTGTCTCGTTCAGTGAATACCTCTCACTCTCATAACCACTTGATCCTAGAGATAAATAAAGGTTTAAATCCGATTCAACAACAGATGTCTGCGCTTCAATTACTTCGTCATTCTCATCTGAGAAAAGCAACGCTTTTACCCTTCCGCCATCTATATAGAGCCAAATCCGATTAATCCCTTCCGTATAAAACAATTCATTATCTTTTAAGTTAAACAAATCCTTAAAAACAGAGCTCGGAATTCGATCTTTATAGCGTATTTCTACTCCTGGTCGTTCTACCGCTAATTCCTCCCATTTATCCCTATTCAAATTAGACGATTGATACTTGCTAAAATACCATCCTCCCATATATTCAGTGATATAACGATAAGGCATCATTGTCGGTAAAGCTACTTTATGGGTCATTTCCGACTCTTCTCCCTCTGACTTTTCATGAAAGATGATTTGAGTCGGTCGAATCAGTTCTTGTACTTTCATTTGTCTTCCTATAGGCTTCCGGTCTTCGTATTGAGAAGGAGAAACGAACTCGTAATTCGGCGCACCGTACCATAATGTCCACGTCAAATAAAAGCTAAGTAGTACAAGACTGTATAACATTACCGTCTTTATCCGCTCAAGCATTTCTACTCGCCCCCTTTAGAATAGGGTATGGTGAAAGTAACAACAGTCCCTTTATGAATCTCACTTTCAATATAAATCGCTCCGCCGTGGGCTCTTATCATTTCCTGGGCAATCGATAACCCTAAGCCTGTTCCGCCCATTCCTCTTGATCGCGCTTTATCAACTCGATAGAAACGCTCAAATATTCGATTCAAATCTTTTTTCGGAATTCCAATTCCGTTGTCTCGTATTAAAACTTCAACAGCGGACAAATCTCTTCGTTGTTTCGCTTCGATCACAATTTCCCCGAATTCTGGTGTATATTTAATCGCATTCGATATTAAATTATCTAACACTTGATCCATCCGGTCCAGATCAACCCAGATTGGTGGTAGTCCCTCTTCAATGTTTAAGCACATTTTAATTTGCATTTGTCTTAGCTGGACGGAAAATCGATCAACGACTTCCTCTAGCATTTCAGATAAATGGATCTTCTCCTTTACAAATTTCGTCTGGGAGGAATCCATTCTTGAAAGCAAGAGCAAATCACTTACAAGTCGAATCATTCGTTCCGTTTCTTGTCGCGTAACACGAAGGAAACGGGGGGCAAGCTCCTTGTTCTCCCATGCCCCTTCCTCTAACGCTTCAACGTAACTTTTAATCGTCGTAAGAGGTGTTCGGAGTTCGTGTGAAACGTTCGCTACAAATTCTTTTTGATCACGATCTAATTTCTCTTGTTCCGTTACATCCTGGAGAACGACAATACTTCCTTTATCACTGTGCGTACTACCTTTTAACGGGGTAAACGTTAAACGGAGAATAAGGTTTAACTGTCCCTGATCCTCTTGTGGCCATTCAATCATATAACTTCCTGTTTCCATTGACGAATCGGATGTGAGCGAACTATTCAATTGAGGAGGCAAAAGTGAGAGAAGAGATTTCCCTATCGCCTCATCTGTTATTCCAAGCATCTGCCGCGCTTTCTGGTTAATGACCATAACATTCCCTATCGCATCTAACGCCATAACACCGTCACTCATATTAGCTAAGATGGATATGAGCTTTTCCCGTTCGTTCTCATTCTCGGCCAACGCTTTCTGAAGCTGAGTCGTTAAATGGTTGAATACACTCCCTAATTTGCCAATCTCATCTTCCGCATATATTTCTACTTTTCGATTAAAGTCTCCTTCTGCCATCGCTGCAGCCTGAGTGGTAATTTCTTTGACCGGTCTTGTAATCGTCCGAGCAAGTAATACTCCCAATCCACCCGTTAGAAGTAAGGCTACTGCGGTTGCGGTTGCTAATATACCGTTAATCTTTCGTATAATACCGTACTCTTTTTCCATAGAGGCAATAAGGTAGATTGCTCCAAGTGTAACCGCCTCTTTTTTAATAGGAATGGCAAATATTTTTACTCGATGCCCTGTTTTCGGATCGATTTGTATCGCTTCATTTCTAAGTCCACCTAATGCTTGCGTAACAATGGACTGTGTATTTTTTTGTCCGACCATCCACTTTTCTTCTAAGTTGGTACTGAGTACGACTCCATTCTGGTCCATTACTTGGACTTGCGTACTCGTATCTTTAAATAAGTTCTCCACAAGATTATCGATATCTTCCTTCACTAGAGCTGCTTCTTCATTTCGCTGTTGCGTTAAATATTTTTCGACACTAACAGCTAAGTAGTTAGCTTGAACGTTCATGTTCTCGGAGAACGCCTCTTCATAATAGCTTTCAAGGGAACGGATGAAGTAAATTCCGATTAACTGCATCGCAATCAAAATTAAAAGAATATAAATAATGACGATTTTCCATTGAATGCTTTGAAATAGACGAGCCTTCTTCATGTAATCTACACTCCGTTCTTCGGATTACGCATCGTGTAACCTAATCCTCTTCTAGTAATGATATACTCCGGTCTACTCGCATCTTCTTCTAGCTTTTCTCTCAAGCGACGAATCGTCACATCTATCGTTCTAACATCTCCGAAATAGTCATAGCCCCAAACGGCTTGTAGCAAGTGTTCTCTCGTCATTACCTGACCGCAATGCTTCGCTAAGTAATGAAGTAATTCAAATTCGCGATGAGTTAAATCGATCGCCTTTCCTTTGTTGGTGACGACATAGCTTCCTAAGTCAATCAGCACTTCGCCGATTTGCATACCTTGAAAAGCAGATTCCTTCTGTTCTTGATACCTTCTACGCAAGTTCGCTTTAATTCGGGCAAGCAACTCTCTCGTATTAAAGGGTTTCGTCACATAATCATCGGCACCTAATTCCAACCCTAACACCTTATCAACCTCTGAATCTTTTGCGGTTAGCATAATGATGGGCATATCCGCATGCTTTCGAATCGCTCTGCACACTTCCATTCCATCTTTAATCGGCAACATGATATCCAATAAAATCAAATCGGGTTGATCGCTTAACGCTCGTTGAATCGCCTGTTCTCCATCGAATACGCAATCGACTTCATAACCTTCTTTTTCAAGTGTGAATTTCAATATGTCTGAAATGGGCTGTTCATCTTCTACAACCAATATTCTCATTGTTGACCCCTCCCCCTAAAGCTCTTATTCTCTATTATAACGTTATTTCCATTCATTCTGTTTAGAAGTTTATGTCATGTTCGACAATAAAGAAATAAATCCCTGCCAACAGTTTTAGCTTATTTTAGAAGGGTGCAGATAATCAACCAATAAAAAAAGCCCTAGACCGAAATCTAGGACTCTTGCATATTTATCTTAAAAAATTTATTGGGTTAATAGCTTTTCCGTTTTTCAAAACTTCGAAGTGAAGATGAACACCGGTAGAATCACCAGTATTTCCCATTACGCCAATGACGTCACCTTTTTCTACCGTTCCCGATTTTTTAGAAATCGATTTAAGATGGGCATATCTCGTCTGATAGCCGTTTCCATGATCAATTACGATACAGTTTCCATACCCACTATCCCAACCCGCAGATACAATCTTGCCATTGTCTGCCGCTTTAATACTACGGTTTTTCACGCCTGCAATATCAATTCCTTCATGTTGTTTGCCCCAACGCTTACCGAAAGTACTTGTGATTTTGCCGCCAACGGTAGGCCAACCAAATGTACCAGATCCACGGCTGACAATCTTCGTCCCGTTTTTAACAATCTTCACTACAGGATCGGTAATCACCTTTTGTTCCGTAATAGAACGTGCTATTTCAATACCGTTTTCTTTTGTAACATGGGCTGTAATTGATTTAATTCCCATCTTACCTTCTTGCTCTGTTTTCGACTGACCTTTAGGTAAGTTCTTATCTTCAACATATTGTACCAGGAAAGGGATATCTTCGTTATATGTTAATTTCTCAACCGTCTGCACCGTTAATCTCGGCTGAGCGGCTGCGACCTTAATTTCTTGGTCTAGCTGCAATATTGACTCTTCCGATAATCCTGGATTTAAAGCTAATAAACCTTTCGTGTCCATACTGAACTTAGAAGCGATGCAACCTACACAATCACCTTCTGCAACGTGGTATATTTTCTCCTCTGTTGCCGATTGTTCAAGCAATGCCTTCATTTGTTCAAATGTTAACACTTCAGAAGGTTCTACTTTTATTTTGTGAATTTCAATGTTTTCTTTTATCTCTACTTTTTCAATGTTTGGCTTTTTATCCTCTGTCGTTGATAGTGCGCTTACTTCAGGAGTGCTATTTGCCGTATTTGCTAGTGCCGCAATACGAACACCCGAATCCTTCGTTGACTGTGGAGCAATCGCGGTCACCGGTGCATATTTTGATTTGATTGCATCTAGTAGTTGATCCATCGTCTGTTGGTCTTTAGCGATGCCGACTAATTTACCGTCAATCTTCACTTCTACGGCAGTTGATGACAACGTAATTAGCTCTTTTAACTGTGTTATCACAGAATCATTATTGTAGGTAAGTTTAAATCCTTTTTCTTCTTCAAACCCAATTTCATTGTCAAATTCAACGGTAACATGCTTATACTGTTTCTCTTGTTGTTCTTTCTGTTCCTTAAGCCACGTTTCAATAAACTGTCTATTATTCGTTGTACCTACTATCTTTTCATCAACTTTAACATGATATACAGTGGCCATTTGACCTTCAACATATCCGTTGCCCATAATGGCGATGAAAATAAGACTACAAAGAACTGATACCGCAATGATATATTTGGTTCTATGTATTTTAAAATTATTCCAACTATTTGATAAAATATTTTTTATCATTTGTTTCCAACTACTGAACAGTGAACTTGCCATGCCCTTCCTCCTTCGATTTTTTAAAAGCTGGGAGTGGTTTATGATAGCCTCAATCTGTTTCTCATAGGACTATTATACTATTATCTTCAAATAATTCTAGCTTTTAACATTTTTAATTTAAGCAACCGCTCAAGCACATAAGTACAATCTACCATAAAAGAATGTAAAAGTTCAATGCAAGAAAATGGTAAATGCTGTGACAATATCGTGAAGTCCTTCAAATAAAAGGGAAAACAACCAAAAAAAAGATGAATCAGGACTTATCACCACCTGTTCATCCTTTCTTCATTTAACTACAGAGCTTATATTACCCCTATGGAAAATTATGCATAAATGGGTCTTACAACATTGGTTTGATTACGATTAGGACCAACGGAAAAAATCGTCAGCGGAATCCCCGTTAATTGAGATAGTCTTTCTAAATAGTGGCGAGCTTCAATTGGCAGGTCCTCTAAGCTTTGTGCTTTTGTGATGTCCGTAGTCCAACCCGGTAATTCTTCGTATACAGGCTCGCACTTTGCAAGTACCTTTAAATCAGCAGGATAGTTCTCAATGATTTCCCCTTTGTACTGATAGGCGGTACATATACGAAGGGTCGGAATACCTGTTAATACGTCAATCGAGTTAAGTGAAAGTCCCGTAATCCCGCTTACCCTACGAGCATGTCGAACAACAACACTGTCAAACCATCCTACACGACGAGGACGGCCTGTCGTCGTTCCATATTCACGACCAACTTCACGAATTTGACTTCCGATTTCATCGTGTAGCTCCGTCGGGAACGGTCCGTCTCCAACTCTTGTTGTGTACGCTTTAGCAACACCGATCACATGATGTATTTTCGTTGGTCCTACTCCTGAACCGATACAAACCCCGCCAGCAGTAGGATTAGATGACGTAACATACGGATAAGTACCTTGATCAATATCAAGCATTACACCTTGAGCGCCTTCAAATAAAACGCGCTGTCCCTGATCAATCGCTTCATTTAAAATAACGGAAGTATCGGCAATAAAGGGTCGCATCTCCTCTGCTAAAGCCAAATACTCTTCAGCAACCTGTTTCCAGTCAAATCCTTCAGCGTCATATAAACGCTCAATTATGCGGTTCTTTTCTGTTACGTTATATTGTACCTTCTCTAAAAATCTCTCTTTATCCATTAAATCACTTATTCGAATACCTGTTCTCGCATACTTATCCATGTAGGCTGGCCCTATTCCCTTGCCTGTTGTACCGATTTTGTTCAATCCACGGCTCTCTTCTTCGAGAATGTCCAGTTTCAAATGATAAGGCATAATGACATGTGCACGGTCGCTTACTTTCAAATTATTTGTCGTAAAACCATTGTCTTTAATATATGTAATTTCTTTGACAAATGCCTTAGGATCAATAACCATGCCGTTTCCAATGACACACGTTTTATTCGAGTAAAAAATACCAGAAGGAATTAAGTGTAATTTGTATTTATGTTCATCAATGACAATCGTATGCCCTGCATTATTTCCACCTTGGTATCTGGCAACAACTTCCGCTTTCTCTGCAAGAAAGTCGGTAATCTTTCCTTTTCCTTCATCGCCCCATTGAGTGCCGACTACAACAACAGATGACATTCGGGTACACCTCCACGGTTGATTATAATATTACAAATTGAAATCAGTATTCACATTTTATGATAACTGCCTTTCAAAGTGTAACAATATCCCATTCTAAAGTCAATAAAATACGAACGATAATAACTTGATTAGTTATATCGTTCGTATTTTAATCTATACTGGTTTTACATTTACTAGTATTTCCTTCCAAGCCTGTTCTTTACTCTTTTTATTCATTCATTTGTGTTGGATTTATGAAGTTACGGGTTCTGGTTGATAACTACGGTCTAGACTAACGAATTTATTATAATTTTTAAGAAATACAAGTTCTACAGTTCCTGTCGGTCCATTCCGTTGCTTACCGATAATGACTTCAACTATATTTTTTTTCTCAGACTCTGCATCATAATAATCATCACGGTACAAAAAAGCGACGATATCAGCATCTTGCTCGATACTACCACTTTCCCGAATATCGGATAGCATCGGACGTTTGTCTTGACGGGACTCAACTGCACGACTGAGCTGTGACAAAGCAATCACAGGCACATCTAATTCCCTAGCAATCATTTTCAACGTACGTGAAATCTCGGATATTTCTTGTTGACGATTCTCTTTCCCACGACCGTGAATGAGCTGTAAGTAATCAATTACGATTAAGCCTAAACCGTGCTCGATCTTTAATCGACGACATTTGGAACGAATATCCGTTACGGTAATCCCCGCAGTATCATCAATGTAAATAGGTGCTTGAGATAATGTTGAAATTGCCATTGTTAATTTTCGCCAGTCCTCATCATCGAACATACCTGTCCGCATTTTGTTCGCGTCTAAATTAGCCTCGGCACAGATCATCCGTTGGACAAGCTGTGATGCGGCCATTTCTAAACTAAAGATGGCAACCGTTTTCCCCGCCCTTGCAGCAACATTCTGTGCTAAATTCAAAGCAAATGCTGTTTTACCGACGGATGGACGAGCAGCTAGAATGATTAAATCCGAACGTTGAAGCCCAGAAGTCATCTTATCCAAGTCTCCATACCCAGTTGGAATACCAGTAACTCCGCCTTTATGGTTATGAAGAAACTCAATTCTTTCAAATGTCTCCATTAAAACGTCTTTAATCGGAATAAACGCACCTTTTCCTTGACGTTGCGAGATTTCTAGAATGCGTTTCTCTGCATCGCCAATGAGCTCAGATGCTTCTTCATCTCCAGCATACCCGCTCGTTGCGATTTGTGTTGCTGCTCTAATTAGCCGTCGCAACAACGATTTTTCTTCAACTAGGGAGGCATAATACTCAACATTGGCCGCAGAAGGTACGGAAGAGGCAAGGTTAGCTATATACGTTACTCCACCCACGTCTTCAAGCCATTTCTTCTTTTGCAGCCAAGCAGTCAATGTAACGAGATCGACAGGTTCTCCACTTTCATTTAACTGAGTAATGGCTTCATAAATCTTTTGATGGGCAGGACGATAGAAGTCCTCCGAGGATAACCGCTCTGAAACGGTAGTTAAAGCATCGCGCTCTATGATGACTGATCCCAATACGGCTTGCTCTGCCTCGACATTTTGGGGCGGAGTTCGATCAAAAAACAATTCACTCATACGATCCACTCCTTTTCTTACGAATCCACAAATCTATTCCTCAACTACTTGGACTTTTAACGTTGCATGTATTTCCGGATACACTTTAATCGTCACATTCGTAACACCTAACATACGAATAGGCTCATCTAACACAATTTTACGTTTATCGATTTTCACCTTTGCCTTTTCTAAAGCATCCGCGATGTGTTTACTTGTTACGGCTCCAAACAGACGACCGCCTTCCCCGCCTTTGGCAGCGATGGTTACGTTTGTTGCCTCAATTTGTTTTACTAACTCTTGAGCTTTCTCCAACTCTAACGCTTTCTTTTTTTGCTCGCTTGCCTTCTGGTTAGAGGCAGAGTTTACATTTCCTGATGTTGCTTCAACGGCTAGTCCTTTCGGAAAAAGGAAATTACGTGCATATCCTTCCGACACTTCTTTCGTTTCCCCTTTTTTTCCTTGGCCTTTTACATCTTGTTTTAAAATAACTTTCATGTTGTTACTCCTCCTTTTTGAATCTGGTCATCTAATACTTCTTTTAAACGCTTAATGGCTTCTTCTTGGGTAACTCCTTCTAATTGGGTCGCAGCATTGGTTAAATGTCCGCCACCACCTAATTGTTCCATAATGACTTGGACATTGATTTGGCCTAACGATCGTGCGCTAATGGCCACATATCCATCTCCAATGTAGCTAACAACGAAGGAAGCTTGGACTCCGCTCATATTCAGCAGTGTATCTGCTGTTTGTGCAATGAGTAACTGCCCATACCGTTGATCCTCTACTCCTACAGCTATAGCAATGCGGTCATACACAACTTCCGTATTGCGTATAATTTCCGCTCTACGATTGAACTGATCAATATCCTCTTTAAGCAAACCCTGAATAAGTGCTGTGTCTGCTCCGACACGGCGCAAAAATGAGGCAGCTTCAAACGTTCTCGAACCGGTTCGAAGCGCAAAGCTTTTTGTATCTACGACAATACCCGCCAATAAAGCCGTTGCTTCAATCGAATCCATAACAATCTTATCGCTTTGATACTGTAATAATTCCGTTACTAACTCACACGTCGAAGATGCATAAGGTTCCATGTAAACGAGAACAGGTTCATGTATAAATTCTTCACTACGACGGTGATGGTCAATCACAACAACACGGTTACTTGAGTGTAATAACTTCGGTTCCATTACTAATGATGGCTTATGTGTATCTACAACGACGAGTAGAGATCGGTTATCGCAAAGTTGCACGGCACGTTCCGGTGTAATGAAATGTTGAAATAACGTTCCGTGCTCTTTTATTTCCTCCATTAGTCGATCAATGGAAGGATTGCTTTGATCCAGTACAATATACCCTTTTCGCTTGTTAAGCTGCACCGCCTTTAACACGCCAACGGCTGCACCGATCGAATCCATATCTGCATTTTTATGTCCGACTATAAACACGTGTTCACTTTCTTGAATTAAGTTGCGTAGAGCATGTGAGATAACTCTCGCTCGTACTCTAGTCCTTTTTTCTACCGCATTGGATTTCCCGCCGTAAAAGTTCAACCGAGTTCCTGATTTAACAGCGGCTTGATCTCCACCACGTCCAAGTGCAATATCTAAACTAGATTGAGCAAGTTGTCCTAATTCAATAAATGACTGCACCCCTGATCCAATTCCAATACTTAGTGTGATCGGGATTTTATTATCTACCGTCATTTGACGTACAACATCTAAGATTTCAAAGCGTCCTTGCTCCATTTGCTTTAACGTCATTTCGTCAATGACAATAAAAAACTTATCCGAGCTTACTCTACGTAGATAAATTCCGTATTCTAAAGCCCAATCACTGATAGATTCCGTGACACTTGTCATCATCTTGCTACGGCTTTGATCATCCATTACTTGAGATATTTCTTCCAGATTATCGAGGTGGACAATACCAAAAGCAACTTTTTCTGCTTGGTAGTTTCGCTTAAGAATATGATAGTCAGTAATATCCGTGAAATAAAGTAGTCGTTCATCCGATTCCACTTGAACTTTATAAAAACGTTCTTCATATTGAATATCAAGTGTGGCTGTTTCTTTATTTAACTGTTCAAGCTGAGGAATGACATCTAATAGGGATTTACCGATTATCGTCTCCTTTGCTTTCGTAATTTCTAGCATATACGGATTATGCCATTCGATGTTTTTCTCTTCATCATAAAGCAATATTCCTATTGGGAGCTCATTAATCACTTCGCTCCCTGCTCTTTTAACACGATGAGACAATGTTGAAACATATTTTGTTAAATCTTGGCGAAAGGCTCGCTCGGATAAATAAGCATAATATACAATGCCACCCAATCCTAAAAAACCAAACACACCATACGACCAGTGTTTCAGCATCAATAGACCTATTAGTACCATACTAAAGATAAGGGACAGCACCATATGATATCCGTGCCATCGCTTTATCAGGAACTTCGGCATAAACTCAGCTCCTACTATAATGTTTCGTATTGCTATTACATCACATTAATTTTTACGTTTTACTTTTCCCCGGATGTCGAATCCTAAATCAATCATACCGAGCAAGCTGATGAAATAAGGAAAACCATACCGAGCTAAAATTACAATACCAATGACAGCAAATATCGGGGCGCTTTTGCCCCAACCTTTTGCATCCGCAAAGTAAGAAACAAAAGAGACACCTTGTACCATTAATAACATACTGATGATGTAAATACTGTTGAGAGCAATCGTTTCAATCCACTGAATGTCTTTAACTCCAGGAATAATGGTGAGAAGTAAACTAATTAAATAATAGAATAACAAGATACGTGGCAATTTCCAATCCTTAAATGGTGGAAGTTGACCAATATGCAATCCTAGTCTCTTTAATATTTTTGTTCCGACGATATGAGTGATCATCGTTGATATAATGGCAGATAGGATAAGTATTGCAGGTAAAAGTGCTATGATCATATCCAATGACTTTTCTAACATATCCCACGTTTCATCTGTTCCACCAGCTATAGATCTCGATATGTCTAACGATTCATCCGTTATTTTTTGAATCCATTCAATGATATTGATGTCAAAGACATAAAAACTAATCGCCAACATCAAGATGTAACTTGCAATCGTTGTTAAAAATCCGAGTGATAACGCAGTCCACCCACTTTTTTTCTTTTGGTATGACAATCCCATCACAGTTCCAATCGCTCCGAAGGAAATGGTGAGTAATATGCCAGATATTCCTGTTAACAACCCCGCAACCAATATCGATGCAACTACAGTAAGAATCACTGCTCTCGTGTCATGACGCGCTCCCATTACGATGAAAGGAGTTGCTAATATCAATGTTGTTACGATACCTATCGGCGTGTAAATGGTAAGCCATAGGAGTACAAAATAGATCGCTGTAATTAGGGCCCCTTCAGCAAGCCCTCTCATGGATGTGCGCAAACCATTCACCTCTTCTTGATATATTCCTCAAGTTTTGTCAGATCACCGAACCAATCCTCAAGCTCATGACCTTCATCCTTCCTGTTACGGATTCGTGAAATCATCGCCTCGTCGAGTTCGTGGTACCTGATACCCAACCGGCTCGCTAACAAATGTACGGCAATGAGTAGCGAAGCGATGCAATCAATGATACGCTGTTCAGATCCTCGCAAAATCGCCTTAAATAAACCAGCGATTTGGTCAAGAATCTCTGTTTTCAGCCATTCAATTGCTCTTATATGCTTCGTTATATGACTATCTTTATTATTTACGTTCACCTGCATTCTCTCCTCGTTAATTCAGTCCAAGAAGATTCCTTGTGTAGGCATGTATGACTGATTCTATGATATCACAAAGTAACGGATAAAAACCAAAAAAAAGACAGCCATACACACCCGTACATTAATCCTTACTGCTCTTGTTTATGCTTTTCGATTCCAATAGTATACTGTGTATAAATACCACCTAATTAAAGGAGATTATTCCATGCAAAAAGAACATAGTCAAATAAACGAAGCCGCTTGGAGTGAGCGTTCCTATGAAGCTTGGGTAAACCGGTATGGCTTACCTCACGAAGCCGCTCAAAGAATTAAAAAAGATCCTGCTGGCAGACTATCTTCTCTATATAAACATCTTGGTGATGTAAACGGGAAGAAAGTAATCAATCTACTGGGGTCTCATGGAAGTAAGGCAGTAGCATTATCCTTGTTGGGAGCAGATACTACCGTAGTAGATATCTCTTCTGAAAACGCCCGTTATGCGAATGAATTAGCTGAAGCCGCAGGTACTCACATTCGGTACATCGTGTCTGACGTTTTGGAATTACCTACTATTGAGTTGTCTTCTGATTATGATTTAGTTCTAATCGAGCTCGGCATTCTTCATTATTTCACAGATTTAAAACCCTTTATTAGCGTTATCTCACAACTTCTTCGCGCCCATGGACGCCTCGTTTTACAGGACTTCCATCCTGTGTCGACTAAGCTCATTAGCTCTACAGGTAAGAAGCACAAAGTGGCTGGTGATTATTTTAGTACTGCGCTTGAAGAATCCGATGTTGCCTATATTAAATTTCTGCCAGACATGGAATTCGCGACAAAGGGAGAAAAGAAACATCTCACCGTGCGTTTACGTAAATGGACGTTAGGTGAGATTATTACAGCTATTGCTACTGAAGGATTATTCATCAAGTTATTGTTAGAGGAAGGGAATACGAAACCGGTAGATCTAGGTATTCCTAAAACATTTACACTCGTTGCTGAGAAATTTTGAACTATGGGCCTTAAAAGGGCCCTAGTTGTTTTGGCAACTAATCTATCATAATTCATTATCTTTACTCATATAATCTATTAATTGTTGCATTCATCGTGACAAATAAATGAGATTATACGAGGTGCTTAAATGAAAAAACTATTATGGTCAATATTTCTCTTATCTCTTCTATTTGTTTTTAAAAGTCCCATTGTCTTGGCTGATCCAACAGATCATAGTGGGTTTACCATTGCAATTAACGATGAGTGGATTGACTCTTCTAATCTATCCGTAGAGATAAGAAGGGGTGTAACTTATCTACCTGTTCGTTTCTTTTCTAACATTCTCCAGGCTGATGTTCAATGGAAAGCAAAAGAGAGATTAGTAGAAATTAAAAAAGGGAAAAAATTATTAATCATCGATCCTGACAATAAACAGTTCTACCATAACGGAATAAAGGAAGACATAGAAGTAATTTGGAAGAACAATCAAGTTTATACCTCTTCTAGAGTGATTGCCGAAGCTCTCGATTATGATGTTAGCTACATAAAGGAAGGTCCTATCGTTCGTATTAAAAATTCAACTTCAAAGTTGTCAGACCAAGAATTTCTAAGAAAATACCAAGAAATGACTGGACAGCAAAATGATGATTCATTTTCTCGAAATGCTACCAAGGAAATCAACCTCGTTCAAACGAGTACGAATAAATATAGTAAAATCGCATACTTAACCTTCGATGATGGTCCAAATAAATCAACCTCTAAAATTCTAGAAATCTTAAATCATTATGAGGCAAAAGCTACGTTTTTTATGTTGGCAGGGAATGTACAGCATGAACAAGACGTTGTAAATAGAATGATCGAGGATGGTCACTCCTTAGGCTCTCATGGAGTGACGCATAGTAAAGAGAAATTTTATCATTCAATCAACAGCATATTGAATGAATTGAATTCTAGTCGAGGCACGATTAAAAAAGTCACCGAGATTGATTCGTTTCTTATGCGTGTTCCTTACGGGAGCTATCCACATATGACCCCTTCTTATAGAGCAGCCGTCAGCGATGCTGGATATGTCATGTGGGATTGGAATGTGGATAGCGAAGACTGGAAGTATCCGAACAACTCTACTAAAATTATTGAATTAACCATTTCACAAATTAAAAAGCTGGAGGAACAAGAGAAAGCACCCGTTATTCTATTCCATGATAAAGAGCAAACGATCCAGTCTTTGCCTACTGTCATTGAATACTTACAGGAGCATGGGTACGTACTAAAAGCAATTACTACTCAAGACCAGCCGGTTCAATTCCGCCAATAAAAAAAGGATGGCATAACGCCATCCTTTTTTATACTACGATTCCGTCGTATATGGTAACAAAGCGATTTGACGTGAGCGCTTAATAGCAATTGTTAACTTACGTTGGAACTTCGCAGAAGTTCCTGTTACACGACGAGGTAAAATTTTACCGCGTTCGCTAACGAACTTCTTAAGAAGATCAGTATCTTTATAGTCAATGTGAGTAACTTTATTTACTGTAAAGTAACAAACCTTTTTACGTTTGTGTCCACGACCTTTACGTCCACCTGATCTTTCAGATCTTTCAGATCTTTCAGCACCGAAAGCCATCTTATTTCCCTCCTTTACATTATCCGCTTTTAAAACGGCAGATCATCGTCAGAAATATCTATTGGTTTACCATCATCTTTAAAGGGGTCCTGATCAAACCGGGACGTTTGGAAATCGGAACGTTGCTGATCTTGTCCGCTGTTACTGTTTCCACCCATGGCTTCAAGGAAGCGTACATTATCTGCAACCACTTCGGTTACATACACTTTTTTACCTTCATTATTATCATAATTACGAATTTGAAGACGGCCTTCCACTGCGGTTAACTTCCCTTTTTTGAGGTAGTTCGCACACGTTTCCGCCAATCCCTTCCACGTTACGATATTAATAAAATCTGCTTCCTTTTGTCCGTTGTTTGAAAATGGACGATCTACCGCTAACGCAAATGAGGTAACGGCAACTCCCGTTGATGTATAACGCAACTCTGGATCACGAGTAAGACGTCCGATTAAAACGATACGGTTTAACATCTTTTCCCCTCCTCTAATCCTACTTTTCGTCTTTAACGATAAGGTATCGAATGACGCTCTCAGTAATTTTCATCACACGCTCTATTTCAGCTACTGCTTCAGCGTTGGATGTAAAGTACATCAACACGTAGTAACCATCAAAGAAATCATTGATTTCATAAGCAAGACGACGTTTACCTTTTTCCTCGGTTTTAGTGACTTCTCCACCAAAGTTACTAATAATTCCTTCGAATTTAGCAACTAATTCTTTTGTCACTTCTAGCTCGAGGTCTGGGCGTATAATGTACATAACTTCGTATTTACGCATAACCTATTTCACCTCCTTTTGGACTAACGGCCCCCGTAGGGACAAGGAGCAAGCTCATAGAACTCGCATTATAAGAGTATAGCAAACATCGCCCTGAATAGCAACTATTCATAGGATATTCCGTGGGAGTTTTACACGTTGAAACGGAAATGCATGATATCGCCATCCTGCACAACGTATTCTTTTCCTTCAAGTCGTAGAAGTCCCTTTTCTCTTGCTTGTGCCATGGACCCAACGCTAATGAGATCGTTATAGCTAATAACTTCTGCACGAATAAAGCCACGTTCAAAGTCACTATGAATAACTCCGGCAGCTTGTGGGGCCTTCGTCCCTTGACGGATTGTCCAAGCTCTAACTTCTTGGACACCGGCTGTAAAATACGTATTTAATCCTAATAATGTGTATGCTGCTTTAATGAGACGATCAAGGCCTGATTCTTGAAGTCCTAGTTCTTCTAAAAACATCTGTTTGTCTTCACCATCAAGTTCTGCGATTTCCGATTCTACTTTTGCACTAATAACAATTACTTCTGCGCCTTCTTTAGAAGCGAATTCTCTTACTTTAGCCACTAGTGGAGAATCGTTAGCCATGCCTGCTTCATCTTCAGCCACGTTAGCGATATAAAGAACAGGCTTCATTGTTAACAAATGTAAATCTCGAATTATTAATTTATCTTCTTCATTTAGTTCTACACTTCTTGCTGGCTTCTCATCTTCAAGCGCTTCTTTAATCCGATTAAGCACTTCGATTTCTTGGTTTACTTTCTTATCTCCACTTTTTACATTTTTGCGGGATCGGTCTACCTTTTTATCTACTGATTCTAAGTCTGCTAAGATGAGTTCTAAATTAATAACTTCAATGTCGTTAATCGGATCCACTTTCCCCGCAACATGAGTAATATTTTCTTCCTCAAAGCAACGAACCACTTGGGCGATCGCATCCACTTCACGAATATGGGCTAAAAATTTATTCCCCAGCCCTTCTCCCTTGCTCGCACCTTTTACAATACCGGCGATATCAATAAACTCGAAGGCAGTTGGAACTACTTTCTTAGGAACGACGATTTCCGTTAATTTATGCAAACGATCGTCAGGAACTTCAACGACCCCTACATTTGGTTCAATCGTACAAAAAGGATAATTTGCAGATTCTGCTCCTGCTTGTGTTATTGCATTAAATAAAGTGGACTTCCCAACATTAGGAAGACCTACTATGCCACATGTTAAACCCATCTATATTCACTCCTTATGTTCATTCCCAAAATAACTCTACATGATTATAGTTCAACGGATATACAAATACAACAATCACAACGGATTTGCTCACTTTTTCCAAACAAATAAGCTAGCTCTATATGAGCTAGCCCTTGCCTCATCATAATCTGTTTTCTTTATCAATTCGATTATGACTTTCCTAGTGCTGCTTTACCGAGTCCGTATATTCCCGAAGAGTATACTCCTAGCGTTATCCCTTTTGCGATTGCAGCTGTAAGCCCTTCCCCGCCCCCAAAAAAGTACACATTCAGAACATTAAATAAAACAGCTAGAACGAGTACTAGAACTGGAAGAAAGAATTGCGTGATCTTTTCTTGCGAGTAGAATTTTAATAACCACTTTCGTACAAATGAGACCACAAACATAACTAGTGCCATTACGACCACTTCATCTAACATGTTCATCACTCCTCTCTTTTTACATTATCTATATGAAAGGGCGGGACATCTCATGACAAGCATTATTATTATAATTGGAAATATTTAAGAACTCATATTTTAACAAATAATGTATTAACTGAATAATAATAAAACTAAATTTACCGGATTTAAGCGGTTATAAAAAGGAAGGAATGATAAATGATTCAGAGAGGTTGTTTTATTCGACAAAAAGAGGAAGGAAATGATCTTTCTCAACAAAAAATCCTTCACAAGTAGTGAAGGATTGTCGAATGGAGGTAGTAATATCTATATTTCTTGATTTGAGTTGTTTTTATGTTGTATAACTTTCTTTAACTGTTTCTCAAACTTCATTCTTGGTAACATCACGCTATGTCCACAACCAGTACACTTCATCCTTATATCCATTCCCATTCTAATGACTTCCCAGGCATTCGTTCCACACGGATGCTGCTTTTTCATTTGTACGATATCGCCAAGTTCGAACTGTTTACGCTCCATATGTCTCACCTTTTATCCCATTAATTTGATTTTTCTTCTTTATGGTAAGTGACCATTTTCGGGTAAGGAATTTCAATCCCATGCTCATCAAACCCTTTTTTTATATTTGCTCGAAGCACCCTTTCGACGTGATATTGTTGCATTGGTAAACATTCCGCCGTTACTCTTAGTAGAATTTCAGATGCCCCGAGTTGTTGTACTCCCAATACAATCGGTTCTCCTACAAGCATATCCAGCTCGGGTGCTGTTTCTTTTACGATTTCTTTTAATACAGATACTGCTTTTTCAATGTTTTCCTCATAGGCAATGCCGACATCGACAATAGCGATTGCATTGCTCGTTGAAAAGTTCGTTACTTCAACAATTGATCCGTTTGGTATAATGTGAATTTCACCTGTAACGCCTTTTATTTTTGTTATTCGTAGACCGATTTGCTCGACAGTTCCGGAGAAATTACCTGTCGTAATGTAGTCTCCGACTCCGAATTGGTCTTCAAATATGATAAAAAAACCTGTAATGATGTCTCTAACCAAATTTTGTGCACCAAATCCAATCGCTAAGCCTACAACCCCTGCTCCTGCTAATAGCGGACCTAATTTAATGTCGATCTGGCTCAAAATGAGTAAAATCATAATGAAATTGCCTGTATAATCAATCGTATTATGCATTAACGTACGTAATGTGTTAATACGTCTAGCATCCATTTGAAAATGCCTACTTTGACGCTTACGAAAGATTCCGTCTACCATCCTTTTCGCTATCTTCATACTGATTCGGAATAAAATGATAATGGCGATAATTTTAAGGATAACAAACCCAACATTTCCCCACATATCTGTATCGGATAAATGTATGATCAGCTTGTCCCATACTAAAGATAATAATTTAATTGGTGATGATTCCACTTCGACACTCCTTTTTTATTTCACAGACCCTACGATTATTACCTATTAACGTTAGTCCTGTTTAATGGAAATAATAAAATCATAAATAATATAAATAAGTTAATGACTCCATATAAAGGATATATAACTTTCACTAAATTAGCAAAACCAAATTGAGTTAATGGAATAATACTAATAATAATGATTAAGGCAATCATATATTTCGGTAATTTCACAAAGGTCGAGGCACGGCTAACGATTCCGTGTACGTTGCTGACGGCTGTCGTATAGATAGCTAACCATAGGACAAGTGATACACCAAAAATAACTAGGGGTGAAATCCCCTCTACTAGAGCAAGTAATGGGATGTCAAATAGGAGAACGGCATCGCCTAACCTCAATAACGATTGATTAAACAATACAGCAATTGAACCTAAGATGAAAGATCCCACTACCCCCCCTATAATTACTTCTGACGATGATCTGAGATGTGTTCCGAACGTTGATAATACTGCGATGAGAGGAACAATATTAAGCGCCGTGTACGCTACGCCAGAAGGCCATACAGCCCTTTCCTGAACAGGTTTAGGGATTCCTATCAAATGATTATCCGTCATTATAAAATGAACACAGACTGAGATCAAAACGAGTACAAGAATAGGCATTAATATTGCATTTAACGATAATAAACCTTTTTCCGCATTCCATAGGACCAACATTACCGCAACAGCAAGAATTACAACCCCGAGAGCATAAGAGAAATTCAACTGTTTAAATGTTGCCCCGCTGCCCGCAAACATGACCATTGTGCCTGTCATGAGATATACAAGAATTAAAACATCAAATACTTTTGTTAACTTACTCCCTAGTATTGGTTTTAGGATTTGAATATAATTATCGCTTTTTAATCGTCTACTCACTTCCAATATTATGATGATTGCCGCTGCAAATAGTAAAGTGGAAAGTAGAATGCTAGACCTACTCGCATAACCATATGATCCGAAAAACTCCCACACTTCTCTTCCTGACGCAAATCCCGCACCGATCGTTGTTCCAACTATAGTCATGCTCATTTTTAATGCACGTATATAACCTTCTTTAGACAAGACAACCCCTCATTTCTACCCATTATACAAGTCTATGTTGTACATGTATATTTCTAGAAATACGGTCGTATACTGATAATACAATTTTTTCCGGAGGTGCTTATGAAAAATATGATTTCCGCTCAGTCGGAGCGAGCAGAGCCTTTTCGGATTGAATATTCTCATCCTCAAGGATCCCATCTTCTTGCTAATCATCTTTATGATCAATTATCCTTAGTTGCCCTGACAAAACCGATTATTTGTATGTGTATTGGAACCGACCGCTCAACTGGCGATGCTTTGGGACCTTTAGTAGGAAGTAAGCTTACAGAGAGGATGCAGGGTCCCCTTCATGTCTATGGAACGTTAGATGATCCCGTTCATGCCGTTAATCTAGAGAGTACACTTCAATCCATTATGTCGAAATACGACGATCCGTTTGTGTTGGCGATTGATGCCTGCTTGGGACAATTAAGTAGCGTTGGAACCATTACCATTGCTCAAGGGTCGTTAAAACCTGGGGCTGGTGTAAAAAAAGAATTACCTGCAGTCGGAAATATACACATAACTGGAATCGTTAATGTAGGTGGATTCATGGAATACTTTGTATTACAAAATACAAGGCTAAGCATTGTTATGAAAATGGCAGAAATAATCTCACATTCTCTTTACATAACTGGACAACATATTCTATATGCAAACCACTCTAAAAATATTCAACATATGTAAACACAAAAAGACAGGTCACCCTGTCTTTTTGTGTTCTTATTTTTTGAATCTACAAAATTATCGTTAACGGAACTGGTTCTAGTTGTATATCAACCGGAGTCTGACCAAGTAACTCACCATCAGCGTGAATTTGTAATGGTTCAGTTGTACGAATTTCTATATTTTTTCCGCTCATCATTTTAACTTCTTTCAGTTTCATATGTTTACCGCTAAATACCAAAGGAAACATCAACAAAAGCTTGAACCTGCTCATTTGGCTTACAATGCACAAATCCAATTGTTGATCATTCCATTTCGCTGATGGACAAATTTTCATACCACCTCCGTAATACGGAATATTCGCAACAGCGATAAGCCAGACATGATCGAATTCTATCGTTCTATCATCTATTGTTAACATTACTTTTGAAGGCTTATATGTAAACAAAACACGAAATACACTAATGAAATAGCCCCATTTACCTAACCAACTCTTATACTTTGATTGGTTGGTCGTTAAGGCAACCTGACCATCAAAACCGATACCTGCGACATTTACATATTTTCTTCCTCGTATACTTACGATATCCATTTCAAATTTATTTCCTTCTAATATTTTGCTTAATGCTTGAATAGGATTAGTGGGAATCTCCATCGCTCTAGCAAAATCATTCCCTGTGCCTGATGGAATGTATCCTAACGGAATGGTAGATTGATAAAGTCCATTGGCCACCTCATTAACCGTCCCATCCCCACCGATGGCAATCACAATATCTAGATTAGGGTCTTTAGCAGCTTCTCGCGCTAATATGATTCCATGACCCTCATAATTAGTAAAACTTACTTTATAGGGAATACGCCTTTGTCTACATTCTTGTTCGATGTGTTTCCATTGCTCCATCCCATTTCCTCCTCCAGAAACAGGATTAACAATAAAACCAATCATATTTTCCCCTATTTTGTAGAGTTTCCTGATCTTTCTAGTCATATCTTTCCCCTAATCCCCATAACATTATTGAGATTTCCCTTTACTCTTCAATTGATTAATTGCGTTTTTTTCTTCATCTGATAGCGTATAAACGGAATCACCACGTGTAATAGGTTTTGCATAGGTAGTAGATTGTTCTCTATTGTAAATGCTTGTCATTACGACACCATCAAAATTCTCATTTAGCAAAGCTATAGAATAACTCAAATCATTCCCTCGATCTCCAAACGCATTATACCGTACGATGGCCACATTCGCGATCTGTTCGTTTAGTTTTCTACGTAAGTCGAAAATTTCTTTCGTATTATTTTCATTAATAGATCGTAATTCGCTTATTTCATCAAGCAGTTTTAGCATCTTTGATTCGACTTCTTCTTTATTCGTACTCTGCCAAAGTCTTTTTGTTCTTCTATGGGATTTAGCCATCTTTATCATAAGAATAAGAATAATCACAAATAGAAGAAAAGTGGTAACAATTAAACCTAGTACAAGTATTTCAATATATTCTTCTAATCCAAAATTCATGACATATTCACCTTTCTCAATTCAGCCACAATATGAGCGGTACCCCTACTGCTGCGATGATAATAGCAGGTAACAAGTTCGCTACACTAATTTTTTTAATATCGAGAACGTTTAACGCAATTCCTATAATGAGTATACCACCCGTTGCCGTTATTTCATTCACGACTAAATCCAATGTGCTTTCACTTAACGACGACGTTATCGCCGTTGCAGAAAGAGCAATCATCCCTTGATAAATAAATACGGGGATAGCGGAAAACACGACACCTAACCCCAATGTGGATGAAAAAATAATGGCAGAAAATCCATCCAACATTGCTTTAGTAAACAGTATTTCATGATTATTTCTAAGCCCGCTATCAAGAGAACCTAATATCGCCATAGCTCCGATACAATAAACAAGTGTTGTCGTCACAAAAGCTTTCGAAACACTCTGTTCGCCATTTGATTTCATTTTCGACTCTAACCAACCTCCTAGTTGGTTCAATCGAAAATCTATTCTTAACGATTCTCCTATAATTCCACCTATGACTAGACTTGTAATGATCAGCAGTATATTATTTACAACGAGTGCCATTTGCACACCCAATACAAGTACTGCTAATCCAATCCCTTGCATCACCGTGTTTTTGATTCCAGGCGGAATACGGTTTAAAGTACATCCGATCAACCCACCTGCAACAATAGCCAGTGCGTTAACGATCGTTCCTAATAATACCACGCTGTGCTCTCCTTTGCTTTCTGTTAACTTAATAAAACCTATTATAATGTAGAACTTAAAGAAAAACCCACAAAAGTAATGTGCTGCGATGCAATGTATATGCAATCGTAGTAGCTTTCTTTAGAAAAGCTCTCACTCATTTCATTTGTGGGATTATTAAACGATATAAACGTAAGCTTTGAAAGATTAACCTAATAAAGCAACGATTCGTTCCAAATCTTCTTGTGTCGTATACTCAATTTCGATCTTACCTTTGTTTTTCCCTTGCTTAATTTTCACAAACGTACCATACGTACTCTGTAGATTTTCTTCAATATTTTTAAAATATTGATTTGTTGAGTCAGGTTTCTTTTTTGTTTCACGTGGAACACGTTCATTTATGCGTTGGATCCACTCTTCGAGTTCACGAACGCTCCATTCTTCCTCAATTGTTCTCTTTGCAATGGCTAACATATGTTGATTATCTTTTATACCTAGTATTGCCCTCGCGTGTCCCATTGATAATGTTCCACGTGAAACATATTCTTGGATAATATGTGGCAATTGTAATAATCGAAGAAAATTTGCGACATGTGGTCTGCTTTTTCCAACTTTTAACGCTAATTCTTCTTGAGTTAAGTGAAATTCAATCATTAACTTCTGGTAAGCTTCAGCTACTTCCAAGACATTCAAGTCTTCTCGTTGAAGATTCTCGATAATGGCAACTTCCATCACTTGCTGTTCTGTCATTTCTCTAACAACAGCTGGTATGTGTTCTAGCTTTGCCATCTGGGCAGCCCTATACCGTCTTTCACCTGCTACAATTTCATACCCTCTTAACACTTTCCGTACAATAATAGGTTGAATTAACCCGTGTTCCTTGATCGATTGAGCAAGTTCTTCAATTCGGCTATGTTCAAAGTGCTTTCGTGGTTGATATGGATTAGGACGTAGTTGTTTGATTTCAATCTCTGTCACAGCTTCTGATTCAGAAGCTGAAAGTGAAGGAATAAGCGCATCCAATCCCCGACCTAGTCTTTTACTCATTGCCGATCACTTCCTTTGCCAAATCCAAATAAACCTCCGCACCTCTTGAACGTGGGTCATACGTTACGATCGATTGTCCATGACTTGGAGCTTCACTTAAACGCACATTACGAGGTATAACGGATTGGTATACTTTCTCTCGGAAATATTTCTTCACTTCTTCAATAACTTGAATACCAAGATTAGTTCTTGCATCAAACATTGTTAAAAGCACGCCTTCAATTTGCAATTCAGTATTTAGATGTTTTTGAACGAGTCTAATCGTATTCAACAATTGACTTAATCCCTCTAACGCATAGAATTCACACTGAATCGGAATAATTACTGAATCAGAAGCCGTAAGTGAATTAATCGTTAAGATTCCAAGTGAGGGTGGACAATCAATGACTACATAATCATAATTGTCTTTAATAACCTGAAGTGCTTTTTTAAGTCTTACTTCACGAGAAATAGTTGGAACCAATTCAATCTCAGCTCCAGCAAGTTGAATCGTAGCAGGAATAATACTAAGATTCTCAACAGAGGTTTGTTGAATCGCATCGATGGGGCTAACATCATTAATTAACACATCATAAATACAGTAATGGACATCAGCCTTATTAATTCCTATTCCACTTGTTGTATTTCCTTGAGGGTCGATATCGACCAAGAGTACTTTTTTTCCTAGGGACGCGAGCGAAGCACCGAGATTAACCGATGTTGTCGTCTTTCCTACTCCACCTTTTTGGTTAGCTACAGCAATAATTTTAGACATCATTTCACCTCACATATCTGTGGCAACTATATTCTATCTGATTTATACATGATTAGATAGAGATTTAAACGATATTTTGTAGAATAATTATTAGAAATATATAACATTTTATTGATAGTCTTACAGAAAAAGTTAAGTTGGCCCATTCTAGTCTACTCTGAATACATAAAAATATTGCTTTTTCTTAATTCAAAAGAGAGAAACGGCTGTAGATAGCCGTTTCTTTGGGCATGATGATTAGTTTTTATTTTTAGGTATTTTGATAATGAATTCATAATAATCTTCATGATCTTTCTCGTCTGTATGTAACGATAACCCGCTTTTCATGACCATATCAACAGATTGTCTTATTGTGTTTACGGCTAGTCTCATATCTTTCGAAAAGGAAAAACGTTTCGGTTTCTTTGTCTGAGCCATCTTAGATTCCAATAAAATTTTAATTCTAGTTTCTGTTTGTTTAACATTCCATTCTTTATCTAAAATCTCATTTAATACTCTTAGTTGGGATTCTTTATCAGGAAGAACAAGTAATGCACGTGCATGTCTTTCTGTAATTTCCCGCTTCATTAAACTTTGTTGAATCACATCCGGTAAATTTAACAATCTCAATTTATTGGCTATCGTAGACTGTCCTTTACCTAATCTCTGAGCCAAGCTCTCTTGTGTCAGTCCATGGAGTTCAATCAATTGCTGATAAGCCACTGCTTCTTCAATAGCTGTTAAACCTTCACGCTGTAAGTTTTCAATTAACGCGATTGAAGCGGCTTGTGCATCATTAAACTCTTTAATAATTGAAGGTATAGTCTCCATTCCCAATTTACGAGCAGCTCTTAAACGTCTTTCACCAGCAATTAATTCATACCCACTTAATGTTTGACGAACAACAATCGGTTGAATAAAGCCATGAGTCTTAATTGTTTGGCACAACTCATCAATCTTATCTTCATCAAATAAGGCTCGGGGTTGATATGGACTTGCTACGATATGTTGAACAGAAATTTGTTTTATTTCTTCGGGGTTGTTCGATTTCTCTTTCTCCCCACCAAACAACCTTGTAATTGACTCTCTCATTAAACCCACCACCTACAACATCTTCAACTGTATCACTTATATATTTCGCCATAACGTGATTATTTCCTGCATGATTATGAATATGTTTTGATGTAAAAATGATAAATGTTCCACGTGAAACAAAAAAAACCCAAAGAATCGAAAAGCCACTCCGTCTTTGGGAAACAATTATACAATTGGTGTTTTATTAGGAACTCCCGGTTTGCGCGGGTAATTTTTTGGAGTTGCTTTAATTTTTTCGGCTTTTAATATGGATCTTTCTCCAAGATTAAAGGGAAGTTCAAAAGTAAAATGATCGACTATAGAAGCCCCTAGTGTTCGGACGGCTTTTAATCCATCCTTTGCTTCATCTTCAACTCCCGAACCCTTCATTGCTAGAAATACGCCTCCTATTCGAACAAAAGGAATACAGTATTCACTTAAAACAGACAATCGAGCAACTGCACGAGCCGTAGCGATGTCAAAGGACTCACGATAACGTTTATCCTGACCTACTTCTTCTGCTCTACCGTGAAGAAGAGTAACATCATTCATTTGGAGTGATTCCGTCAAACTCTGAAGGAATAAAATTCGTTTGTTTAACGAATCTAAAATCGTCAAGTTAAGATCAGGGTACATAATTTTTAATGGTATACTTGGAAATCCTGCTCCAGATCCTACATCAATCAATGTAGACTTAGGATTAATATTGAGCTGAAACCCAATTGTTAATGAGTCAAAAAAATGTTTGAAATAAACTCCTTCCTCATCCACAATCGCGGTTAAATTCATCTTCTCGTTCCACTCCACCAATAATTCAAAATACGTAGCAAATTGGTTAATCTGTTTTTCTGATAATTGAAACTGATGTCGATTACAGGCTTCGATGAAGCGTTCTACGACTGTCATCTTACCCTCCTAATTATGAACTTTATTTTTCGATTCAAGATAAACCATAAGAATTGATATGTCTGCAGGTGTAACCCCGGATATTCGACTCGCTTGTCCGATTGATAGCGGTTTGATCTTATTCAACTTTTCTTTCGCTTCAGATGAAAGATTATGCACTAGTGAATAATCGACATCATCATGAATGATTTTATGTTCAATTTTTCGCATGCGTTGCACTTGTAGTATTTGCTTATCAATATAGCCCGCAAATTTTATTTGGGTTTCTACTTGTTCTGCTACATCTTCCGGAACAAGATAATCCGCTGGTGCATATCTAGCGATGAGCTCGTAAGTTACTTCCGGTCTTTTTAATAAGACTGATAGTTCAACTGCATTATTTAATTCAACCGAACCTATTTCCTTTAATAAAGGATTCATATCAGGGCGAGCTTTTGTTTTTTCCAATCTATTTTTTTCTTTTTCAATAATACTAACTTTTTCCTTGAATCGCTCATAACGTTCTTCCGGGATCAATCCGATTTCATAACCTTTTTCTGTTAAACGAAGATCAGCATTATCATGTCGTAACAGGAGTCGGTATTCGGCCCGAGAAGTTAATAGACGATAAGGTTCAATTGTTCCCTTTGTAACAAGATCATCAATCAATACCCCTATGTAGGCTTCTGATCGATCCAATATGACGGGTTCCTTACCTTGAGCTCTTCTTGCAGCATTAATCCCTGCCATGATTCCTTGACCTGCCGCTTCCTCATAACCTGAAGTTCCGTTAATCTGACCGGCTGTAAATAAATTTTTAATACGTTTCGTTTCTAATGATGGCCATAGCTGTGATGGTACGATAGCATCGTATTCAATTGCATAACCTGGTCGCATCATCTCTACATTTTGCATACCTGGAATTGAGTTTAAGATCATTAACTGAACATCCTCCGGTAAGCTAGTGGAAAGTCCCTGTACATACATTTCAGCAGTATGTTCACCTTCAGGTTCGAGAAAGATTTGATGTCTTGCTTTGTCACTAAACCTTACGATCTTATCTTCAATGGAAGGACAATACCTAGGACCCGTTCCTTCTATTATTCCGGAAAACATAGGTGCTCGGTCTAAATTCTGATTAATCATCTCGTGTGTGTTCTCATTCGTGTAGGTTAGCCAGCACGGTAATTGATCACGTTTCATTTCCTTCGTTTCAAACGAGAATGATCGAGGATTTTCATCTCCAGGCTGAACTTCTGTCTGGGCAAAATCTACCGTATGTTTATTAACACGGGGAGGTGTCCCTGTTTTAAATCTAACCGTTTCAAAGCCAAGCTCTTGTAAATGTAAGGCTAAATTGATAGATGGTTGCTGATTATTCGGTCCACTTTCATAAGCTAACTCACCTAAAATAATTTTTCCTCTTAAGTATGTTCCCGTTGTTAAAACAACGGTAGTAGCAAAATATTCAGCCCCTGTTTTTGTAATTACACCTATAACCGTATCATCTTCAATAATAAATCTTTCTACCATTCCTTGTTTCAATGTCAAACGAGGTTGATCCTCTAACGTCTGCTTCATCGTATGTTGATATAAATATTTATCTGCCTGTGCTCTTAATGCATGTACAGCAGGACCTTTCCCAGTATTTAACATTCTCATTTGAATGTACGTTTTATCTATATTACGACCCATTTCCCCGCCCAATGCGTCAATCTCTCTTACAACATGGCCTTTAGCCGGACCTCCAATAGACGGATTACAAGGCATAAAAGCAACCATATCCAAATTTAAAGTAATGACCAATGTCTCACAACCCATTCTAGCTGCGGCGAGTGCTGATTCCACTCCTGCATGTCCAGCTCCAATGATGATGACATCATACTTTCCACCAAAATAATTCATGTTTTCTCCCTCACTTCCCTAAACAAAATTGTGAAAATATCTGGTCTAGTAAATCATCACTTACCGTGTCTCCGGTGATTTCACCTAATCGTTCCCATGTAAACCTCAAATCGATTTGTATCATATCTATTGGAACTTGGGTTTCAATTGATTGTATCGTATCGCTGATCGCTCCAATTGATTGTTGTAACAAACGAATATGTCTTGAATTGCTGACATAGGCTTCATCATCATAATCAATTTTCCCAGAAAAGAACATATCAGCAATCGCTTCTTCTAGCTGATCAATGCCTTCTTCCTCTTTTATCGAAGTCATCATAATCTTCTTTTCGTCAATCCATGCTTTAACTTTCTCCATTTCTAAAACGGGCTCTAAATCGATTTTATTAATAATAACAAGAACATTCATTGATTTAACTAATTGGAGTAATGTCACATCTTCTTTAGTAAGAAGCTCATTATTATTTAACACGAGTAAAATAAGATCCGCCTGCCCTAACGCCTGCTTCGATTTCTCGACACCTATTTTTTCAACAATATCTTCCGTTTCCCGAATCCCTGCTGTGTCAACCAACCGTAATGGAACTCCTCTTACATTAATATATTCCTCTATTACATCCCGAGTCGTACCAGGAACATCGGTGACTATTGCTTTATTTTCTTGAATGAGTGTATTTAATAAGGATGATTTACCTACATTCGGTCTGCCAACAATGACCGTTGATAGCCCTTCACGTAATATTTTCCCTTGTTTTGCCGTTTGCAGCAACTTCTCAATTGATTGTTTAACCTCTTTACTTTGACTTAACAGTAATTGATACGTGACCTCTTCTACATCATGCTCTGGATAATCAATCGTTACTTCAATATGAGCCATTAATTCGATAATTTTGTAACGTAAACCGGCAATTAGTTTAGATAGTCGTCCATCTGCTTGTTTCAGTGCGACATTCATTGCTCGATCTGTTTTTGATCGAATAATGTCAATAACTGCCTCCGCTTGCGACAAGTCAATTCTCCCATTAAGAAATGCCCGCTTTGTGAATTCACCTGGTTCTGCTAATCTAGCCCCCTCTTCAAGAACAACTTCTAACACTCGCTTTACCGCTAAAATTCCACCGTGACAACTTATCTCGACTGTGTCTTCTGTCGTAAAGGTACGGGGTTTATGCATCACCGTGACCATGACCTCATCTACAACTCGATTAGAGCTATCAATAATATGACCGTAATGAACAGTGTGTGTATCCACAGTGGATAACTTATTTTTACCTTTATATATATTATCAACAAACGTAATTGATTCAGGTCCACTTACTCGAACAACGGCAATGGCACCTTCCCCAATGGCTGTGGATATTGCTGTAATCGTATCAAAATCATCGGTAAGCATGATCCTACCTCCTTATATATTCCCATTATCATATATAACCATTATTAACAATCGAGGAAAAGTTATCCTCATTTCACATTCCTAATGAAATAGAATATCACAACTGTATAACAAAAGAAAATAATACACTAAAAAACCCCTATCGAAATAGATAGGAGCTCATTAATGAACTGAATAATTACTTAAGATGGATCACCACACGACGATTAGGTTCATCGCCTTCACTTGTCGTACTAACTAGATTATGATCTTGTAATTGGGTATGAATAATTTTTCGTTCTAAAGGTGTCATCGGTTCAAGGACAACATTTGTTTTTAAACGGATTGCCTTCTGGGCGAGACGATCGGCTAAATTTTTTAACGTTTCCTCACGACGGGAACGATAATTCTCCGCGTCTAAAACGATACGAGTGTATTCATTATTTTTTTTGTTCGCTACGATATTAACAAGATATTGTAACGAATCTAAAGTTTGACCGCT
>FWWL01002604.1_pt1 | contig 36422 bp, 28 predicted proteins | sample 2228331 | NCBI WGS metagenome assembly FWWL01 (sample SAMEA103939775, study PRJEB20133) | metagenome
ATTTTGTCGGCGAGTGATCGCTACTCTCGAACCGCTCGGCGAACCGTTCGAGCTGGTGCTGGTGAATGATGGCTGCCGCGATCGGTCGCCGGAAATTATGCGTGAGTTGCACGAGCGTGATCCGCGGATTAAGGTGATCAATTTTTCGCGCAATTTTGGCCATCAGATTGCAATTACTGCCGGCACTGATTACGCCGTCGGCAAAGCGGTGATCGTGATCGATTCTGACCTGCAAGATCCGCCAGAGGTGATACCGCAGTTGATCGAACGCTGGCGGGAAGGGTATCAGGTGGTCTATGGGGTGCGCGAAGAGCGTGAAGGCGAGACGTGGTTTAAGAAGACGACGGCGGCGCTCTTCTATCGGCTGATTGCCCGCATCACCAATGTCAAGATTCCGGTCGATACCGGCGATTTTCGCTTGATGGATCGCAAGGTGGTCGATGCGCTGAAGCGGATCCGTGAGCACCACCGTTTTATGCGCGGCCTGTCGGCGTGGGTCGGGTTCCGCCAGACCGGCGTGGCGTACCGGCGCCATGCCCGCGCTGCCGGCACAACGAAATATCCCTTGCGCAAGATGCTCCGCTTTGCGCTCGACGGGATTACCAGCTTCTCTTACCTGCCCCTGCAACTGGCAACCTATCTGGGATTTCTGGTTGCCGCGATCAGTATGATCTTTCTGCTGGTTGTCTTCGTGATGCGGTTGTCTAATCCTACTGCCGCCGAACCCGCTTTTTACGGCCAGGCCAGCACGCTGGCCAGTGTGTTGTTTCTCGGCGCGGTGCAACTGATCTCGCTCGGCATCATTGGCGAGTATGTTGGTCGAATCTACGATGAAGTCAAAGGCCGCCCGCTCTACATCGTCGCCGAGACGCTTGGTCTGGCTGAAGCGCCTGCAACCTCTTCGTCGCCAGTGCGTACTACAGATGAATCTCCTCAATCAGTATCTGCGTCGTAGCAGGCGGGTGAGAGAGAATAGCAGGATGGAGGCGAGTCATGAATGCAAGGTTAACGTCACTGGCCGGTGTCGTGATCGTGTTGATGATCGTGGGGGTCGGCCTCAGCACGATGAAGTACGTGCAGGTTGATGAAGGTCAGGCCGCGATTGAACTGGTGCAGGGGCGCATCGTCGCTGTGCATGGCCCAGGGCCAATCTTTCGCCCGTTTGCCCCGTTTACCGAGATCGAGCTGGTCAATGTGCGGCGTCAGTCGCGCCAGATTTCACAGAATGTCGCCAGCAGCGACAAGCAACTCTACGATATCGATATTCAGGTCGATTTTCGCCGTATCCCCACCGAAGCTGCGTTGCGAGCGGCGTATGCTGAGATTGGAGTCAGTGATGCGCAGCTCAGTGATTTCCTCGACGGCTTCATTAATGACGCGCTAAAGAGCGCCAGCACGCAGTTCACCCTTGATGAAGCGCTTTCGGATCGTGGCGCTTTTGCCGAGCGCATCCGGCGTTTCCTGACCACTGCGCCGGGTGATGGCCAGCGCGCGCCGGTCGATCAGCTCTATATCACCATCGAAGCGGTGAAGGTGCTCGATATCAAAGTGGGCGAGACGTATGCCCAGTTGCTGGCTGAGAAGGCCAATCTTGAAGTGCAGATTGAAACGGAACAGAAGCGCCGTCAGCAGATTGAGGCTCAGCAGGCAAACAATTTATTCCAGGCCGAACAAGAGGCGCTGGTAGCGCTGACGCGCGAGCGCGGCATCACTGCGGCAGCGCTTGAGGCTGCTAACCGCGAAGCGCAGGTGCGCGCTATCGAAGGGCGTTACTGGCGCGAAAATCCGGAGTTATTCGAGCTGCGCAAACGCGAACTGCTGGTGCAGATGCTGTCACAGGGCAATATCTGGTTCGTTGATCCGAACACGAATCTGACCATTCTGCTCAACAATCAAACCAACGATGGCCAGGCGCTCGTGGTTCCGGCGCCCGGTGCAGGTCGCCAGACGATCCCGCCGGCCCCGTCAGAACCATCCACGACTCCGTAGTATCAAGACCGGCGGAATGATCCGTCGCGCTGCTATCACGCAGCGGCGCGACGGACGATTTACCCAATGTGGCGCGCAAGCGCTTGCTGGAGCACCTGATAGGGCTGCGCTCCCACCAGTCGTTCGACTACGCGCCCGCCCTTGAAGATGTAGATGGCCGGTATCCCGGTGATGCCAAACTGTTGCGCCGCGCGCGGATGTTCGTCTACGTTGAGTTTGGCAACAATGGCGCGACCGGTGAACTCTTGCGCCAGTCGTTCAATTGCTGGCGCCACAGCCCGGCATGGGCCGCACCATGGCGCCCAGAAGTCAACCAGAACCGGTTGAGTGGCGGCGCTAATTGTTTGGGCGAAGGTGGCATCGCTCAACGTCACCGGTTTGGCAGGCGCCTGTTTGCCGTTGGGCGACGGCTGCGGCGCCGGTCTGGCCGTGGACGCAGATGCGCTGCTGCCGCGCAGCGGTTGGCTCGGTCCAGCCGGTAATGGTGGCTGCGGGCCACCTTTCTGGAGATACTGAAGCCATGCCTGTAACGCTGTTTCATCAGCCGCTCCGGCGCTCTGCGCCACCGGCGTGCCGCCTTTGATGAACACCAGTCCTGGCAATGCGGTGATGCGATACTGCTGGGCGAGTTGCGGATTGTCATCGGCATCAACGCGAGCGATGAGCGCCTGGCCGGCAAACCGTTGGGCCAGCCGCTCGAGCGCTGGATCGAGTTGCTGACAGGGCGCGCAGTTGCGCCGGTCAAAGACGAGCAGCACTGGCAGGCCGGCGCGCAAGACGCGATCGATGCTTTGTGCGCTGGTGCGCAGTGGGGTAGAAAATGTCATACATCCCTCACTTCCCGTAGCAGATGGTGTTGCTGATGGTTATTGTAGACCGGCGTTGTTAGACGCGGGATAGCGCTGCGTTAGCGCGATGTTATACTGACTTTAGAAGGATTGTCGCGTATCGGGCAGCCACGCAAACCCGGTCACGCTGAGCGCGATAAGGCGGAGTGATTCGGGGACCGGTTGCGGGGGCAGAGCAGAGCGCGCGCCGAACGGTGGGAGGACCGGGATGGCGGCGGCGTGGCCATCTCCTGCGCACCCTCACTCCCGCCCCGCTCCCGCTAGGAGAGCGGAGCAGCAGCGGGCGCTGAGAAGCGCTTCCCGCTGACGCGGGGGATTGCTGCGGGCGCTGACGCGCCCTCGCAATGACATGGATCGGGACGGCGCCACACGCTCCTGACCAGACAGAAGGATGGCACGGGCGCGCGGGAAGCGCCGCGCGCTGATCTGAACGAGAACTCCCTTGGAACGGATCAGGCAGCCACGCGCGCTCCAGTACGGTGAGCATGATGCAGCTATTCGGTTGCTTTGGCAGCGATGATTGGACACCTAAAGTTGGTATTATACCGACTTTAGATGGATTGTCGCGTATCAGTCAGCCACGCACACCTCGTTACGGCGAGAACGATGAGGCGGAGTGATACGGAGAGCGGTTGCTTTGGCAGAGAGTACCGCTCCGCCATACGTTCATGGAGTATCCTTACTCGCCGGTCATCATAGCAGGAGCGACCCGTCGGGTTGCCCCTGCTGTTCTGCCCCGTTCGCTGTTTGCTGCCATATTCATGGTCGGTTGACCAGCGGCACGAAGGTGTCAAACACTTCCGGCACGACTCGCACCTGAGCGTTCCCAATCGCGCTTCCCGGCCCGGTCAGGCTGATCGTGAGCGTATCCACGCTGTCCACGTCGGCAGCGGTCAGGGTGACGCGCAGGCGCTGGCTATCGATCAGGGTGGTCGCGCGCGGCTGGCCGTTGATACGGGCCTGCGTGGCGCTGGTAAAATCAACCCCATGCAGGGTAAGCGCTGACGGATTTTGACCAACGGGCACCAGCGCAGGCGTAGCCACCAGCGCAAGCTGCAATTCAAACGCGCCTAGATCACAGCCGCCGAGCTGGGGGCGGGCAATCCCGCGCTGATCGGTCGGGGGGCAGGCTGCGCCGGCATCGCGCGCCGGGCTGTTGACCGGCAATGCCATCGTCATCGTTGGCCCGCCATTGCTGGCCAGCGCACGTAGCAACGGATCGCGAAACTGAGGATCGCTGGTCTGATCAGGCGCGCTCTTGCCAGCAAAACAGGTCACATCATTCCAGAAATTGCCGCCAGTCAGGCGAGGTGGAAATTGCAGGCTGCGGCCATCGTGGGTTAATTCGCGTGAGCAATGCTGCTGAATGTTCCAGCCGTTGCCGCCATTGTTTGCGGTATTGTAGGCAAACAGACTATTGCTCACGCTGCCATTGCCCGTATGACTGATCGCGCCGCCTACCCAACCGGCATAATTGCTGGCAAAGGTGCTGCTCTCGATGACGAAAGGCTCTGGGCGGTTGTTGATGACGTAGAGGGCGCCGCCGTTGGCGTTGAAGCCGCTGCCCTCGGCCCGGTTGGCGACAAAGGTGGTATTGATGATCCGCAGCGCGACCTGTTGGGGAAAAGCGACCGCGCCGCCCGATCCGTCTTCGCGAGGATTGCCGTCAGCGCCAGGGGTGCGACGAGCGCGGTTGGCGTGAAAGAGGCTGCCGCTGATCAACGCGGAGGGATTGCCTGTGCCAGGGCCGGTGGTTGTGCCGCCGCCGCCGATCGCGCCGCCCTGACCGCGACTGCCGCCAATCACAGCGTTGTTGATGAAAGAGCTGTCGATCACCTCCAGGCCGCTGCTGTCTTCGTACATGTTGACATGAATCGCGCCGCCGGAGTTATAGGTCTGGTTGTCTTGAAACAGGCAACGCACTACCCGCAGCCGACGATTGGCTCCGCCCAGTCCATCGGCGGAAATCGCGCCGCCAAAGCTGTCTTGCGGGTGAGCGCCAATGGCAGTGTTGCCGATGAAGACGCTATCTTCCACCTGCAAACTGCTTTGCAACAGGTGAATGGCGCCGCCGGCGCCGTTGCTGGCATGGTTGTTCTCGAACCTGCTGTTGCTGATGATCACCGCGCCGCCGCGACTATAGATCGCGCCGCCGCCGTAATCATACGCCTCGCGCCCAGGCGGAACGCTGGTGAGGGTTGTCTGGTTGTCGCGAAAGATGACGCGATCGATAACCAGGGTTGGGGTAAAAGTTGGGCTGGCGGCGGCAAAGAAGCTGCGAATCGCGCCGCCGCTGCCATTGACCGCGCTCGCGTCGCTCCCGCCGCCGCTGGCGCGCCCGCCCTCAATGATCAGGTTGCGCAGTTCAAGTCGACTCGCTCCAATGAGACCGGTCGTGAAATGATCAATGATCCGTCCCCCGCCGCCACGCAGGGTGATTTGTCCCCCACCGTCGATGATGGTGCTTGGAGCGCTGATTGATAGCGGTGTAGTGATGATGATGGTGTGCGGCAGCGGGCCGCAATTAAATGTGATCTCACCGCCGCCGTTGATCGCGCTTACTAATGCCGCATACGTGCAACTGGCCGGTGTTCCGTTGCCGACCACGGTAGATGTGGCCTGTACAGGCGTGACCGGCCAGAGCATTGCAAGTATGCCGCCGAGCGCGCAGCACAGCCAGAGAAATGCAGCGGAGGGGAAGGCAATTCGATCATGCCGCATTGATCACCTCGTGGTAGCGGATGGACAGCATCCATTCGCCGGTATCCCCCCTCTTGTCTGAGCGGTCGGCGCAGCGGCATTTATCGCGCCAGCGCCTCGCGCAACATCGCTAACGGCAATCCGGCCAGCGCCTCATCGTCGCTGCCGGCCAGGCTCGACCAGAGCACAATCGAGTCTGCATCAAGGCGATAGCGCGTATTCAGATCGCGCAGCAGCGCGCGCAGTGCCTGTGTCTGCGCGCTGGTGTCGCCTGGGCCGCGCTCGGTGGGCCAGCCCGCCGGTCGTTCGAGCGCGATACCGATGCTGATCCGGTTAAGGTTGTAGCGTATGCCGCCACTGGTGGCAAAGCCGGCATGCCAGGCGGCTCTGGATTCATCAACCAGGCGGTATACCATCCCATCAAGCCCGATCAGATAATGAGTGGCAAAACGGGCGTTGAAGCTGGTCATTGCGGCGATGGTATCCGCCGCTGCGCCTGGGATGGCGTGCAAGACCACCATACTCACCGGTTCGTGGCTGCGGTCGCTGGCGGCCACCGCTTGCGGCCTGACCTGCGTGATCTGGATTCCGGCGCCGATCGGCGGCGCGCCGGCAGTCTCAGGCGCCGCCGACTGCGCGCTCATCACCGTCATTGCCATCCCCAGCACCGGCATTCCATGCTGGCGCGCCAGTTCACTCAACCGCTTCACCTCGCTCCACTTCGGCACCACGTTGTAGAGCACATCGAGCGCAAACGGTTGCAGCGCGTAAGTTGTCTTTTCCAGTGTCATCTGGTAGCTGCCGGCCAGCGGCACACCGATAGCCAGTTGCCGGGCCAGTTGGTGGAAGGCCCAATCCGGGCGATAGGTCGTGCCGGCCTGTTTGTAGGTTTCGGTCAACAAAGCATCGCGCAGCCGCACCGTCGCCGGATCGGTGGCTGCGCCGATCTGGCTCAACTGGCGCACATCACTCCAGTTCGGCACCAGATTGTAGAGCGTGTCAACCGCAAATGCCTGATAAGCGTATTGCTTGCCGTCAACCGTAATCTGGGCGCTCTTGCCGACCGGCGGCCCCAGTCGGCGGGCAACGGCATACTGGTGGAACGCCCAATCGGGCCGGAACGGCGATCCACCGGCCTGATATGTCGCCTCGAGCAGCGCGCGCCCCAGTCCGCTGGGCGGAATACTGCCGCCGAGCAGATCGCTCAGGGTCTTCACATCACCCCAGTTCGGCACTTCACAATAGAGCGTGTCGCGGGCAAACGGCTGGTAGTTGTACTCTTTGCCGTCAACCTTCAGCCGCACACTCGGCCCCATCGGCATACCTAGTTGATGTTCGAGCGCATACTGGTGAAACGCCCAATCGGCGTTATAGCCCTGACCATTGGTCTTGTGTTTATAACCCTCTTCGAGCAGCGCTTCGATCAGTTGCTCATCATCGGGCGTCGGCGTGCCGATCTGTCCGGGCGGCGGCGCCGGCGGCGGCGCTGCATTGTTGAGGTACGCCTCTACCTGCGACCAAACCCACTCTTTGGTCACCGCCCAGCCGGGGCAACTCTTCTGATTGGTGTAGTCGCGATGAAACGAGATGAGCTGGCGCGGCGGAATCTTAAGTCGGCGCGACAGTTCGCCCATCACTGCCACCGAGTGCTCCCATACCTTGCCAGAGGGCAGCACGCGATCGAAATAGCCTACCATCTCCAGACCGATTGAATACCAGCCCTGCGCCAGCGAACCATTGCCGGTGCCGGCATGGATGCCAATTTGTGACATCGGTGTCGCCAGCCAAATGCCATCGGGGCCGGTAAAAATATGCGGGCCAGCCGTCCAGCCCTTGCCGGCGTAAAAGCGCTGAATGCCGCGCATGGTGGTCAGGCCGCGCCAGGTTGTTTCATCAGGACGATAGGTGTGGTGCAAGACCAGGCGTGACGGCGTCAGGCGGCCAAACTGGTAATTGGCCACGTAGTCGCGCCATTCTGCAATCGTCAGCATCCGGTTGATAAACGGCGGCGATCCTTCAGTGGGAAAATCAGCCATACAACGCTCCTTTGCGCTCTCACGACTCGGTTACGGCGGCCAGACGGCGCGACCGAATAATCGAAGCGATTACCGATAGCAGCAGGGTTACGATGATCACCGCTAATGACAGGGTTGAGGGAATGTGCAACCCATGCCCGCCGAGGAACCAGCCAGAGATCAGCGGGATGAGCATCTTGACGCCGATGAACGAGAGGATGATCGCCAGACCGAACCGCAAATAGTAGAACGATTGCATCACCCCTGCCAGCAGGAAGTAGAGCGAACGCAGACCCAGAATCGCGCAGATGTTGGAAGTGTACACGATAAATGGATCGTGGGTGATGCCGAAAATAGCCGGGATCGAATCGACGGCAAAGATCAGGTCGGTGCTCTCGACGATCAGCAAGACCAGCAAGAGCGGCGTTGCGCTAAACCGATTCTGTTCGCGGACGAAAAACCGATCACCGCGCATCTCTGGCGTGATCGGCAACAGTCGGCGCGCCAGTCTGACCAGCAGATTGCGTTGCGGATCAATTTCTTGTTCATCGCTGTCGTGAAAGATCAGGCGCGCGCCGGTCACCAACAAAAAAGCGCCGAATAGATAGAGAATCCACTCGAACCGTTCCACCAGCGCTGCGCCGAGCAGGATCATCGTGCCGCGCATGAGGAGCGCGCCCAGAATGCCCCAGAAGAGCACGCGATGCTGGTACTGAGGAGGGACGCGAAAGTAGCTGAACAGCAAGACGAAGACGAAGATGTTGTCAACGCTGAGCGAATATTCGACCAGATAGCCGGTGAGAAAGTTAAGCGCGTCTTCTGGCCCGCGCCAGAGCCAGATCACACCGTTGAACAGCAATGAGAGCGTCACCCAGGCCAGCGTCCACACTCCGGCTTCGCGCAACGAAACCGTGTGGGAACGGCGGTGAAAGACGCCCAGATCGAGCGCCAGCACCAGAAACACGACTGCATGGAAGACGATCCATGCCCAGATGGTAGTGTCCACGCTGCCTCCATGACCTTACAGTTCAATTCGTTCTTCGTCGATCATGCGTTGGGGGAAACGAACCTGAGCCCGCATCCAGCCGGCAGCTTCATCGCGAGTCAGGCGAAACGCACCGCCCAGATCACCGCGCACCAGGGTATCGATGATTTGCAGCCCCAGCCCGCTGCTCTGGCGCGGGGTCGCAGGCTGGGGGTGACGCGGGCCATCATCGCGCACCTCCATCAGGACATAACCGTGATCGAGCAGCGCTTCGATCTCAATCCGGCCACCCTCGACAGCCAGCCCATGGGTCAAGGCGTTGTCAACCAGCTCGTTGATCACCAGCGCCAGCACAGTGGCATCGCGCGAACCGATCCGCACTTCATCACCCTGAATGGCAAACGTCACCCGCATATCGGTCTCGGCGATCGCGGTTTGCACGTTCTCGATCACCTGACGCGCCACGGCGCTCACTGTTGTTACGCCAATATCATCGCGCGAGAGCAGATTGTGAATGGCGGCAATCGCCTCGATGCGGGCCGCGCTCTCGCGCAGCGCCTTAGCTCCCGGACTGGCGGGGTCGAGACGGCGCAACTGCATTGCCAGCAATGCAGCAATCGTCTGCAAATTGTTGCGCACGCGGTGATGCATCTCCTGCAACAGCGCTGACTTGATGCGCAACGCGCGCAGACTCTCTTCATACAGACGAGCATTTTCAATTGCAATTGCCGCTTCGTCGGCAAAGGTGTTCAGCAGGCGCACCTGCTCATAATCAAACAGGTGCGGCTCGCGTCGATACAAACAAATGCCGCCGATTGTGCGCCCGCGCGCGCGCAGCGGCATGCAGAAGAGCGAATGAAACTGCTCGCGGCGAGCGATGTCGGGCAATTGCGGGAAGCGGGCGTCCTGATAGGCGTTCATCACCGCCAGCGGACGGCCATCGCGCACCGTCTGGATGATCAGATCGCGCACGCCATCGCCATCGCCGCCATAGCTGGCGACCAGACGGAGATGACCGTCGTCGCCAACCTGAAAAATTGATGCTCGATCAACCTTTGAGAGATCAACCGCCTTTTCGACGATTAGATTCAGCACATCGTGCAACCCGATCTGTTCGGCAATCGACTTTGACACCTGCTGGAGGGTCGTCAACTCGCGCAGTTTTTGATGCAGTCGTTCATCGGTCTGCTGGTAGAGCTGAGCGTTGGCGATAAAGAAGGCCAGCTCGCCTGCCGCCGTCTCGACGAAGGAGATCTCCTCCTGGGTAAAATCGCGCGGCACGATCGTCTGAACGGTAATCACGCCCTGCAATTTATCGGCGCTGAACTGGAACCGCTCGGCGGAAAAGAGCACGATCGGCACGGCTAGCATCGAGCGAAAAATCTCTTCCCCGAGTTGCGGCTCGCGATGATAGCGCGGATCGTTGTGTACATCGCTCACTGCCACCGGATAGCCCAGTTGCGCTGCCCAGCCGGTGACCCCCTCGCCCAGTCGCGCCACTACCTGCCCAACCGCTGCCCGGTTGAGACCGTGCGTCGCGCGTAACACCAGGTCATCGCGATGCTTGTCATAAAGATAGATCGAACAAACCTCGACATTCATGACCTGGGCAACGGTTTCTACCACTGTTTGCAGCGACGTATCAAGATCAAGCGTCGAGTTAGCAGCGGAAATGATCCGGTGCAGGCCGTCGAGTTCAGCCGCGCGCGCGACCAGCCGGGCCTCCCATTCGCGGGTGCGTTGCTCTTCCTGGGCAGCGCCAAACGCCAGCAGAAGTTCGCTCACGACCAGGCCCTGCGCCATGTTCAGCCGCGCCGCCAGATGCAATCCAAGTTCGGTTAACACTTCCGCTAGCCCGCCGCAGGCGTGCCATTCCGACCCGATCTGACGCAGCAGGCTCAGGCGCACGGTCGGATCGGTCTGCTGCTGAAGCTCATCGAGCAATCTCCCGATTGACGGGATCGTCTCGCGCAGCGCGCCGATCAGATCAGGCGGCTGTGATGTCAGCACTTCATACATGGCCGATGCTGGCGTTTCCATAAGCCAACTCCCGTTTGCGCGTTTATGCCAATTATACTCTGCCGCTGCAACAGGTCGTTAGCGCCAGCGGGTTAAAATGGTTTCACGCTGAAAGACGCGCGTCGCCAGCCAGAACAGCGCTACCGCCAGCGCTGCCAGCGCGCAGGCAAAGCCCAGAGCTATCAGTGGACTCAGGATCACCAGCCCCAGCATTTGCCCGAAGAAGAGCAGCATAATGGGCACGATCAACACGCCGGCGATCTGTTGGGCGCTGCGCGGATCTGTGACCCGCGACGAGATCATCACGGTGAGCGCCACCGAGATGATTGCCAGCAGGGGGCTGGCCAGGATCAGCAGCGTGATCCAGCCTGGATTCAGGATTAGCAATGGCACCGCTGGATCAATAGCCACCAGCCAGACGCCAGCGCCAAAGATCAGCGCGCACATCCAGGTGAGCAAGATGCCAGGCAGCACCGCAGCCAGCACCTTGCCGACCAGCAGCTCGCCCACCGAGATGGGCGTGGCCAGTAACGGCTCCAGCGTGCGGCGGTTCTTTTCGCCGACAATGCTGTATGACGCCAGCACATTGGGGATAATCATCGGCAAGAGCAAAAACAAGAGCGCGAATTGGCGCCCGAAGATGACCTGCGCCAGCGCCTCTAAGCCCAGATCGGCTAATGCTGGATCAATCGCCGCTGCCGGAATATCGGCAGTGTCGGGATCGCCGAACAATCCCATCGCGAAGATGAGACCAAGCGCGAAGAGCGGCAAAAAGAGCGGCGGGAGCAGCGTGCTCATCAGCAAGCCGCGTGAGCGGCGCAACTCCAGCCATTCCTTGCTCAGCAGCACAAACACTCGTTCCCATTGCAACATACGCGCTCCATCGGGCGACTACGCCGGGGTTTGTAGCAACTCAAGATAGACGGTTTCGAGTGAGGGCGTAAACGGTTCCAGATAGCAAAGATCGGCCCCTGCCGCCACCAGCGCGCGCACCAGCGCTGGATTGTCTCGTTCAGGCTCGGCAAGGCGGACGGTCAGCGTCTGTTCATTGGCGATGACTTCAGCCACGAACGGCAGTCGCTGCACAACCGGGACAAATGGTGAAGCCGGGCCGGCCAAGACCACTCGGGCGCTTCGCCCAAATAAACGAGTGCGCAGGTTGGCTGGGGTGTCGAGCGAGATCAACCGGGAGCGAAAAACGCCGATCAGGTCACACAGCTCGTCAGCTTCGGCCAGATTGTGCGTGGTCAAAAAGATTGTGCGTCCGCTGGCGCGCAACGTCTTGATCACATCGCGCACCGCGCGGGCTGCCGATGGATCCAGCCCAGAGGTCGGCTCGTCGAGAAACACAACCGTCGGATCGTGGAGCAGCGCGCGGGCAATCGCCAGTTTCTGGCGCATTCCCTTCGAGAATTGGGCAACCGGCTCGCGGCGGCGATCCCATAACTCAAACAGGCGTAAATAGTGTTCGGCGCGCACTGAGGCCTCTTTGGGTGAAAGACCGTACAGCCGGGCGAAAAACACCAGATTTTCCAGCGCACTCAGCGAGTCGTAGAGACCGGGCGTTTCAGTCAGGATGCCGGTTGCTGCGCGCACTGCGGCGGCCTGTTGCTGGATGTCGAATCCAGCCACGCATGCTGTGCCGCTGGTTGGCGCGATCAGTGCGCATAACATGCGCACCGTGGTGGTTTTGCCGGCGCCGTTTGGGCCGAGGAACCCAAAGATTGTCCCTTCCGGGATGGATAGATCGAGATCGCTTACGGCGGTAAGCGAACCGAACTGACGACTGAGACGCTGGCATGCGATGGCGTGCATTGGTGTCCTGCCTTGACCCGTTGATCCTGTTGCCTGATATTGTACTATGTATGCGTGGCATGCGTGACTTCAGCGCCTGCGCGTTGGCCGGGAGATCGCTGACGATACTGATACCTGGCATTCTTATAATACAGATGGTTCGCCACCGGATAAGCGCTGGGTGCTCGATGGTTACAGGTTCTACCGCGATTGCGTTGTAGCAGTGGAGGATGTATGGGGCAGCAGGATCTCGCCAGTCTGATTCGGAATATTCCCGACTTTCCCATTCCTGGCATCCAGTTCAAGGACATTACCACGCTGATCGGAAACGGCCCAGCTTTCACCGAAGTGATAGACCGGCTCTACGAACGTTATCGGCAGCAGCAGATCGATGCCGTCGTTGGCATTGAGTCGCGCGGCTTCATCTTTAGCGCGCCGCTCGCCTACCGACTCGGCGTTGGGTTGGTGCCGATTCGCAAGCCGGGCAAACTGCCTTCGGCAACCTACCAGATCGAATATCAACTAGAGTATGGCACGAACCGGCTTGAGATTCATCGCGATGCGCTGCCTGCGGGGGCGCGCGTGCTGTTGATCGACGACTTGCTGGCCACCGGCGGCACTGTTGCCGCCGCCTGCGATCTGGTCAGCATGGCCGGGGGAAGGGTGGTTGAACTGGCCTTTGTGATTGAATTGACCTTCCTGAATGGTCGTGAGCGGCTGCGCGAGCACCAGGTGTTCTCATTGATCCAGTTTTGAGCAATCGGAGAGACGTTGCCTTGCAAGGGTCGCTATGGCATTGCATCGCAACGTCTCGACTCTGGTTCCAAAACCAGCACATTGACCCGATCTTGACATTCGTGTTATACTAAGCCAAAATCCTGAACGCAACGTAACTATACCTGTTCTGCGACCACTGTGCTATCTGAGCATTACGGTACTCTCCCCTTGAGCGTATTGTCAAACGGCTGCTAGCTGTGCCAGGATCTTTCTGATCGTGGAAAACTGGATCGATCCTTCTTGTTGAATGCAATTTTTTCTGTCCTGCCATGGCGCTCAACAACTGTATCAGTTGGTGAGACGCTATCTTTGATAGATGTACCTGGTATTGCCTGATTCTTGTTCCAAGGAGTGTGACTTGTGCTATCAATAGCTGATTTGGAATCAAAAACTCTCGCTGATTTGCGTGAAATGGCGCGCAAATTTGACATTTCTGGTGTCAGCAACCTGAAAAAGCGAGAGTTGATCGAAAGATTGCTTCAATTGCAAACCGTTGAACAGACGATTGAACAGGCCGTCGATCCGGGGAATATCTACAGCGACGGCATTCTCGATATTATGGCGGAAGGATTTGGCTTCTTGCGCGGCAACCGGATGCTGCCCAGCCCAGAGGATGTGTATGTTTCGCAGTCGCAGATCCGACGGTTTTCCCTGCGCAGCGGCGATCGAATCTGGGGTCAGATCCGCCCGCCCAAAGAGAGCGAACGCTATTACTCGCTGTTGCGGGTCGAGCGGATCAACGATCAGGATCCGGAGACGGCGCGCAATCGGCCACACTTTGATCAGCTTACGCCTATTTTTCCCAACGAACAGATCAAGTTGGAAACGGAACCAAGCCTCTTGCACACGCGCCTGGTCGATTTGATTGCTCCCATCGGGCGCGGGCAGCGCGGCCTGATTGTCTCGCCGCCCAAGGCCGGGAAGACGATGCTGCTCAAAGCGATTGCCAATGGCATTACCACGAATTATCCTGATATTACGTTGATGGTGCTGCTCATCGGTGAACGCCCGGAAGAAGTGACCGACATGCGTCGGTCGGTGCGCGGCGATGTGATTGCCTCGACCTTCGATGAGCCGGTGGAAAATCATACCAAAGTGGCGGAAATGACGCTCGAACGCGCTAAACGCCTGGTTGAGATCGGGCATGATGTGGTCATTTTGATGGATTCGATCACCCGCCTGGCGCGCGCCTACAATGTCGCTATGCCGCCAAGCGGGCGCACGCTCTCTGGCGGAATCGATCCGGTTGCCCTGTACCCTCCGAAACGCTTCTTTGGCGCGGCCCGCAATATTGAGCATGGCGGCTCGCTTACGATCATTGCCACCTGTCTGATCGATACCGGCTCACGCATGGACGACGTCATCTATGAAGAATTCAAGGGCACCGGCAATATGGAATTGCATCTCGACCGGAAACTGGCCGAGAAGCGAATCTTCCCTGCCATCGACATCCAGCGCTCGGGAACGCGACGTGAAGACCTGTTGCTCAGTCCGGAGATATTGCGCCAGGTGTGGACGTTGCGGCGGATGGTGAGCATGCTCGGCGATAATGAGGGCACGGAGCTGATGCTGACCCGGATGGCGAAGACGAAGACGAACATCGAATTTTTGCAGACACTGACGAAGAGTTGACATAACTTTCGGTTCGTCATTGCAATCGAATCGCGCACGCCCGGCGCAGAACGCGCCCTCAGGCGGATAACACCTCGGTGGCCTGAGACCAGACTGTAACTTTTCGCCAGCGGCTGCGTACCTGATCGTGGATCGCCTGAGCGTCTTGCTGTTTGCCAATGAAGGAGGTTGTGGTATGAATTGTCCGCAATGCGGTGCGCCGATCGCTCCGGGAGCGCGTTTTTGCACGAACTGTGGCGTTCGAATTGCTCAACCTGAACCGGTTGCCCCGCCGCCATTAATACCGCCGTCTGGTGAAGCGCAGAGCATGGCCGATGTGTACGATAATCGGCCCGGTGAGCGGCTTGATCTGCCGGAACCGCCGGTGATGGGGACGGGTGTTGGTCAGAGCGGGCTACGCTTCAAGATTATCGGCACCACAATGCAGGCGGTGATCCTGGAAATCCCAGCCGGGCAGACGGTCTTTTCCGAACGCGGCGGCATGAGCTGGATGAGCGCCAATGTGCAGATGCAGACCAACATGGAGGGCGGTCTGGGCGGCGCATTCAAGCGCATGTTCTCTGGTGAGTCGATCTTCATGGTGAATTTTACTCCTCAAGGCGGGCCGGGGATTGTCGGCTTTTCGGCGGAATTTCCTGGCAAGATTATTCCATTGAATCTGGGGCCTGGGCAGACGATGATCTGCCAGAAAGACGCTTTTATGTGCGCCGAGCGCAGCGTGACGCTCGATATCCATTTTCGCCGCAAGCTTGGCGCCGGCTTCTTTGGCGGCGAAGGCTTTATCATGCAAAAGCTGACCGGGCCGGGTCTGGCGTTTGTCGAACTGGATGGCGAGATTGTTGAGTATACGCTGCAAGCTAACCAGATGCTGAAGGTGGATACCGGTCACGTAGCCATGTACGAGCCGACGGTCAATTTTGATGTCGAGATGGTGCGTGGCTTTAAGAACATCCTGTTCGGCGGTGAAGGACTGTTCCTGACCACGCTGCGCGGGCCGGGCCGGGTCTGGTTGCAAACCATGCCGGCGATGAATCTGGCCAAGAAGATCGCGCAGTATCTGCCGTCTTCTGGTGGTTCAAGCAGCTCAGGGGGGATCAATCTGGGCAGCCTGTTTACGAACGATTGAGCCGAGCGCCTGAGGTGGAGATGGCCGCGCCCCATCGCCATCCGTGTCATTACGCGGGCGCGTCAGCGCCCGCAGCAATCCCTTGCGTAAGCGGAACGTATGCCTCGTTGCCCGCTTCTGCTCTCACCTCTCCCGGCGGGAAAGGGGCCGGGGGTGAGGGCGAGCGGGAGGTTGCGACGCCGCGCAATGACAGAGCGGGGGATGGGCGCGATAGCGCCCGCAGCAATCCCCTGCTTCAGCGCGAGACATGCCTCATCGCCCCATGCCTTCCCGCGCGACGCGCGATGGCTGCGAGAGGTCAGGGGTGACCCGTCGGGTCACCCCTGCTGATGGCTGGCGAGCAAGATATTCAGTGGGAGTGTCTGACGCAGCAATGCCACCGCCGGATGATGGCGCTCAGACTGTATCAACAGCTATTGGGAAGATACGACAATTCATCGTATCGGTGAACGAGACACAAACAGCCCGCCGACCAGCGGGCTGCGATCTTTTATCTTCCCAAGCTGGCTGAGCGCACCAGAGCTAGACGAGATTGACCAGCTCGTTGGCCGTGCGCCGCATATCAAGGAAGACCAACCCTAACTTAGCCCGGCTTTGCGCGAGCGCGGTCAACACCGCTTCCTCACCAATAGCCATCAAGATCACATACCCGTCTTCGCCGCGCACGAACACCTGATCGAGCTGACCACGCCGCAGCTCACTGGCGATCCGCTCACCGAGCGAGAGCATGGCTGCACTCATTGCCGAGACGCGATCTTCTTCGACATCTGCCGGCAGCGCCGAAGCCATGATGAGACCATCAACGCTCACTACGGCGGAGGCCTCAATATCGGGCGTGTTCATTGATAGAGCCTTCAGATGCCGCACCATCTCTTCGGTTCTGCTTGCCATTCATATCCTCCTTAGAGGCCGTCAGCCAGTTCGGGACAGAAGTGTGCTTGTGTGGGCCTTGGTACAACAAGTACAGAACTAACCAATCGACGGCCTACACGACGCCTATTTTACTACATCTTTGCGCGAGCGGCAACCAGTTTTGCCGATATTTTGCGGATTGCCCGTTCATCTGATGAAGAACTTCGTATCTATTGTAAGAGGTTTTGCGCTGCTGGTCAACTTGCCTGCCGCTTGCGCGGTCGGTGTTCAGAGTGTGGCAGATCTGCTCTGGCGCCGACAATGACTACGGCGACGCTGAGTCGTTCACCTGCGCTCATCCTCGTCTTGGCAGCCGCTGCCGGCGCAACAATCCTCTGCTCAGGCTGGCGGATTGAACTGCTTTTGGGCGCCAGCGCCAGATTGCCGCAGGCGTTCTTGCTTCCGCGCATGATCGTTATTCTCCTGGAACGGCAAGGCGCGCGCGCAACGTGGCATCGGCGATGGTGACCGCCTGATCGGGCGGCAGCAGGCCGCGAATGACACTGAGCTGCATATCGGCCAGCACGGTCCAGATCAGCTCGTTGGTCGTCCGATCGGCGGGCATTGGCAGGCCATTCTGGGCCTGAGCGCGAAAGACGCGCGCTGCTGCGAGCTGAACCGGGTCGTTAAGATCGCTGTCAGTCAGTCGCAGCGCGAGCTGAACCGGCTGGCGGCCTGCGGCCAGCAGCTCACGCTGACTGGCAGGCTCGAGCATGAAGCGGATGAAAGCCTGCGCTGCCGCCTGTTCAGCCGGATCGCTCAACCGCGCATTCAGCGCAATCACGTCGGCCTGGACGTAGGGTTGGGGCGGGCGATCGGCAGCGCTCAGCCGCGGCAGCGGGGCCACGCCCAGTTGATCGCCCCAGATCGCGCGATACGATGCCTGTGCATGTGCCCAATCGATTGTCATCAATGCTTCGCGGGCCAGCAGCGCGCGGTCAACGACAATGCCATCAAGGGTGGCCAGCAACTGATCATCGCGGTATAACTCGCTCAGCCACGCCAGCCAGCGCTCAGTTCCGCTTCGGCCACTGTCGCCGAGCGCCACAGCGCCGTTTTCGTCGAACATACGCCCGCCAAAGGCGTAGAGGTAGCACAGGGTGCGATCGAGCGCAAGGTTGTAGGCCAATCCCCACACCGGCGGCGCGCGACCGGTGTCGGTGAGCGCCCGCGCGGTGAGCAGCAGGGTATCGGTATCAGCCGGCGGTTGCAAAACGTTGGCCCGGTTGTAGTACAGAGCGAGGGTGTCAAAGCTGATCGGGATGCCAAACAATACCTGCTGGCCGTTGATTGTCATCTGGGCTGCTCCTACCGCAGTCGGCAGCAGGTTATCGATGTCACCTGTGGGAATAAACCCCTCGAGCGAGCGGATGACGCCGACCTGGGCAAGTGCGCCGAGGGTGTGGCTCTGCACGATGACCAGATGCGGCCCGCCGCCTTCGTTGACGGCAGTGATCAGATCGGTTGGGAGTGAGACGGCAGGCCGCGTCTGCACCACAAGCTGCCATTCTGGATGAGAGCGGTTGAAGCGTTCAACCAGAGTCTGGATTGCGCGCCCTTCAGCCGCTGGCCAGGCGTGCCACAACCGTAAGACGACGCGATTGGCGGGTGGCGGCGCTGGCGCGGATGTCTGCGTGGCGCAAGCGGCAAGCGCCAGCAGCCAGAGCAGCAGCAGGCGACGAATCAGGGACTGGTGACGCACAACATCCTCACTCTCTTGAACCGGCTGTTTCATTATAACAAACCGGTGCAGGCGTGGTCAGGCGAAGATTTGACTCTGCTCATTTCCGTGTCTGTGTTTATTGCGCGCTGGATGCTCTCCGTCTGTGGACTGATTGACAAATAGTCACTTTGCAACTACTCTGATACTTCAGCCACCAATCACGAGGAGGTTTTCCAGTGCGCGTCGGACTTGATTTCGGCACGACCAACTCCAGTGCTGCGGTCTACGATGGGCGCAGCTTACGCCTGATCGAGCTTGACCCGGCGCATGTCAATCCGGTGATCATGCGTTCGACGCTCTTCATCAGTCGCGAGGGTGTGCCCTTTATTGGCCGCGAAGCGATCAACCGCTTTACCAAAGGCAATGTTGGCCGCGAGATTGAGTATGTCTGGAAATATATCGGTGATGCAGAACTGACCTTCGCCGAAAGCGGCACGGTGACGCAGGCGCTGTATGTCAAAGTTGATGCCAATGCGCCAGGTCGTCTCTTTCAGTCGTTGAAGACGAGCCTGCGCGACCGCGGGTTTCAAAAGACGAACGTCTTTGGCACGTATTACACGCTCGAAGAGCTGATTGCGCTGGTTTTGCGCATGATCGTTGAGCGGATCGAACAGCAGCTTGGCGAACCGATCACGCATCTTGTGATCGGTCGTCCGGTGCATTACGCGACCGATCCGGCCAGTGATGCGCTGGCCTTTCAGCGCATGCAGGCCGCCTGTCGGCTGGCCGGGTTGCCGTCGTTTAGCTTTCTGGAGGAACCAACAGCGGCGGCGTTGTCGTATGCGCGGATGAATCAGCGCGCGCAGCGCGTGCTGGTCTTCGACTTCGGCGGTGGTACGCTCGACGTGACGATCATGGAACTGGATGATCGTGGTCGTCCGACCTTTCTGGCGACCGATGGCGTGCCGGTTGGCGGCGATCTGCTCGACCGGCGGATCGTGATGGGACGCCTGCTGCGCCATTTCGGTGAAGGCGCCACGCTGGGGCCGCGTCGCTTGCCCTTCCCCAGCCATGTGCTCGAACATCTCAGCGAGTGGCAGACGATTATCGATCTCACTCAGCCCAAGTATCTGGCGATTATTGATGAGGCGGTTGCGATTGGCGATCGCCCGCAAGAATTGCGGGCCTTGCGCACGCTGGTGCGCAAGAACTACGGCCTGCCGCTGTACGAAGCGGTCGAGCAGACCAAGGTGGCGCTGTCACAGGCCGAGCGCGCTACATTCCAACTGGTGATGGATGACATGACGGTGCGTGATGAGATTCCGCGCTGGGATTTCGAGCGTCTGATTGGCCCCGATGTCCGGGCTGTCGAGGCCTGTATCAATCGCGCTCTGCACACGGCTGGCCTGCGCCCTGATCAGATCGATGTGGTGTTGCGCACCGGCGGCAGCTCGCGGGTGCCCCGCTTTGTGCGTATGCTCAGCGAGAAGTTTGGCGCCGAAAAGCTGCAAGAGATGGATGTCTTCACCAGCGTGGCGGCTGGCCTTGGGATCAAAGCCTTTGATGAATGCTAGGGCGATATTGAGCGTGTGGCGGGCAACAGGGACGATACACCGTATCGTCCCTGCATATTGCTCTCGGCGTTCCGGGCTGACCCTCCTGCGAGCCATCAGCCCAACCTTTGTGCCTTCGCGCTTTTGTGGTGCGCTCCCTGATTGCTGACAGAAAGAATATGCCGTGAAAGTGCCTCAGGCGCATGGATTGGCGATACCTGGAGCGTAACGCAACGGCGTATAATAGGCGCGGAGTTAACCGCACCATGGAGCGCCTATGTCTTTTCAGCATCAACTTGACGAAGCCCTCAGCGTCTTGCGGGCATGCGCGTCGCTGGCGCCAGCGATCGATCAGATTACGCTGCGCGTGACCGATGCGTTGCTGGCCGGACAGACGCTGTTCACTGCCGGCAATGGCGGCAGCGCTGCCGATGCGCTGCATTTAGCCGAAGAATTGATCGGTCGCTACCGCAGCAATCGTCGTCCGTTGCCGGCCATCTGCCTGAATGCCGATATTGGCGCACTGACCTGCATTGCCAATGATTTCGGCTACGACGAGATTTTTGCCCGTCAACTGGCAGCGTTAGGCCGCCCCGGTGATGTGCTGGTGGTATTCAGCACCAGCGGTCATTCAGCGAATATTCTCAACGCGCTGCGCGTGGCCCGGAGCAAGGGTGTGATCAGTGTCGGATTGCTGGGCAAAGACGGCGGCGCAGCCCGCGATCTGGCCGATCATGCGATCATTGTGCCCAGCGCCAACACCGCCCGCATCCAGGAAGTGCATACACTCATCTTGCATGCTATCTGCGAGCAGGTTGAACAACGTCTCGCCAGTTCCGCCAGTCCGACTGCTTGAGAGGGAGCCTTTATGAATCGCATTCTGGTGACCGAAAAGATTGCTGCCGAAGGATTGAACGTGTTACGCCAGGCCGGCACGGTTGATGTGCGGCTCGATCTCGACAAAGCGACGCTGCGCGCGATCATTGGTGATTATGATGCGCTGGTTGTGCGCTCGGCCACGAAAGTGACGGCTGAGATCATTGCCGCCGGCGAACGGTTACGGGTGATCGGGCGCGCCGGCACCGGCGTTGATAATATCGATGTGGATGCGGCTACTCGACGCGGCATCATTGTGGTCAACGCTCCGGCTTCCAACAATGTCGCAGTGGCAGAGTTGACCATCGGCCTGTTGCTGAGTCTGGCCCGGCGCATCCCGCAGGCGCATGCCTCGTTGCAGAGCGGGCGTTGGGCGCGCAATGATTTCATCGGCTGGGAAGTGCGCGGCAAGACGCTGGGACTGGTCGGATTAGGGCGGATCGGTTCGGAGGTGGCCCGGCGGGCGCGGGCAATGGAGATGGAGGTGATCGCGTATGACCCGGTGGTCTCGTTCGACCGCGCCGAGCAACTGGGCGTGGCGCTGGTCACACTCGATGAACTGGTGCAGCGCAGCGATGTGCTCTCGCTGCACGTGCCGCTCATCGAGAGCACGCGCAACCTGTTCGACCGTGACCGGATCATGCAGATGAAGCGGGGGGCGTACCTGATCAATGCCAGTCGCGGCGGGATTGTCGATGAAGCGGCGCTGGTTGAAGCGCTCAACAGTGGTCATCTGGGCGGAGCGGCGCTCGATGTCTATGCCCAGGAGCCGCCGCCTGCCGATAGCCCGCTGCTGGGACACCCCAAAATCATCACAGTGCCCCATATCGGCGCCTCCACTGCCGAAGCGCAACTGAGCGCGGGCACTGAGATGGCCGAGGGCGTGGTCACGGCATTGCAAGGCGGCACACCGCGCTACGCCGTCAATGCGCCATTCGTGGCTCCGGAAGCCTGGAGTATGCTGCAACCCTACCTCAATCTGGGTCGTCTCCTGGGCGCGCTGGTGATGCAACTGGTGAAGGAGCCGGTGCGCAGCTACGACCTCGAACTGGGCGGCGAGCTGGCCGAGATGGATACGCAGCCAGTGCGTCTGGCCGTCTTGCAGGGATTGCTATCTGCCAGCAGCATTGAGCGGATCACACCGGTGAACGCGCCGATCATCGCTCGCGAACGCGGTCTGCGCATGACCGAGCGAGTCAGCCCGGAAGCCGAGAACTATGCCGGCCTGATCACGCTCCACGTCCAGACTGCCGAGCGTACCCGCACGTTCAGTGGCACAGTCTTGCGCGGTGAGCCGCACATCGTGCAGATGGACGGCTACTTCGTCGATTTTGTCCCCCAGGGATCGCTCCTGATCACCTATCACCACGATCAGCCGGGCATGATCGGCAAGGTCGGGCAACTGCTGGGCGCTGCCGATGTGAACATTTCCGGCATGTATGTGGGGCGTCGCGCGCCGCGCGAACAGGCCGTGATGGTGCTCACCCTCGACGAGCCGGCGCCGGCGCCGGTGATGGAACAGGTGCTGACCATTCCCGGCATTCAGGCGGCGTTTAGCGTGACCTTGTAAGATTGACGGCAGCGACAGGAACGCCGTGGCAAGAAGAGGAGAGCCGTCAGATTGCAACGGCTCTCCTCTTTTCATTGCGCCTAGGCCGCGCTTTCAGCTTCGGCCAGCGCCTTCGGCGCCGGAGCCAGCAGGCGCCGATCGAGGCGGAACATCGTCATGATTCCCAGCGCCTGCGCCGTTGCCAGCCCGATCATGAGCGCGAAGTAGATGGGCGAGAACTTCTCGACCAGCCCATTCTGCACCAATCCCACGTGCAGGAAGAACATCCCGAACACGAACAGCCCAACTGCCGGACAGATCAGACCATACGACCCTGGGCTGCGGGCTGGGCCATTGAGGTAGGTGCGGAAGTAGCCGACCCGGCGCAGCATCGACAGCCCAAACAGCCCCACCAGCAGTTGCAGGCTGAAGAAGATCGCAGTGATCAGCAGCCGGTGCGGCGCATCGATGTGCAGATCAAAGCCGTTGTGTAGACCGTGGCTGATGCGGAGGACCGCGATGCCGATCAGGGTCAGCAAGGGGATGGGCATCCACAGGCTCGGCCCGGCTTCCACCGCCAGACCATTGGTCAACATCGCGCGCGCGCCGAGCACCAGCAAGACCAGCGCCAGCATCACTGCCGCCGAGATGAAGAAGATCGAACCGAGGATCGAAAGGCCGATAGTCAGCCTGACCTCGCTCATCGCGGCTGGCGCAGCCAGGCCCACGCCCACCATCGCGAAGGCGAAGGAAGCCAGCAACTGGGTGAGATTATTGTTGCGGGTGCAGTCGAAATGACCATTGACCAGCGCCCGTCCGAAGATGTCGGCGAACGCGCGCAGCGCCAGCGCACCTACGGCCAGGAATGCCATCATTGCGAACGGGAAGAGATATTCAACCACGTTCCACAGGCCAGGCACAAAGACTGCTCCGCTCACGAAGAGCACATTGATGGTCATCGCCAGGGTCAGAGGCAACGCCATCAGCATCACCGCACCGTTTGTTTCGCGCAGTTGGAGATACGCGCTGCTGCGGCGGAACTGGCGATACTCGGCCAGATTCCAGATCAGTGACTGGAAGTGGCGAAGCGCGAAGACGGCCAGCCCGGCCATTGCCAGCAGCAAGAGCGCCTGCCCGATCAGATCCGACTTCGCCCACAGCGCAGCAATGCTATCGAAGGTGACAATCGGTGTCTTGGGATGGGGAACGAGAAAATTGAGCCAGATAAAGAAGGTGACGGCCATGCCGCCATTGCCGAGCGCGGCCAGGAAGTAGGTGGGGGTATAGCGCTCACCCAGCGCGCGCAGGCCTGTCAAACGACCGATCAACTGACTCATTGCTGTGTAACCTCCTCACTTGTCAAGGGTATTTCCACCTTTCGCAGGGAAGATGCAACATCTTGGGTGAAGGTTACACGGATCGACTAAGGAAATGGGGGGGGTGGTCAATCAGCGCTGCTGACGCGCGGGCTGGTCTGACGGCGATGTGTGAACGTAGCTCATGCTTCATATACCCTTCTGGTCTATCCTTTTGCCATGACCCGATTCACACCTGATGCACTCGTTTTCCCTGATGGCTAAGGAGGAGGGATAAGGATTATGAACAAGCATGCAAGGATCATCCCTGCGTCGCTCAGGTCATTGCGCGCAGCGCGGCCTGGTTAGTCCCCGTCTTACGGGAAAGCATTGGGCGGTAAAGCCTGCGGCGCGCTAATGTTGATGACGCCGAGGCGTCCTCCTGCTGTCCCATATCATTGCGAGCCGCGCTCCGCGCGGCGTGGTCATCCCCGGCGCAGATGCGCGGATGACTCTCACCCCTAGCTACGCTTGGGAGTTGGGCTGTGTCGTAGCCCCGCCATCCGGTCAGAGATAGAAAATTACGACATCTTTTTATTTTTCTGATAATTCGTAAAATCTCGAAAACTCTTGACAATTTTTGAAAATGTCTGTAGACTATGAAAACAATTCCTGGTTAACATCAAACAGGGCAATGCGGCATGACCGAACACGGCAATGATGCGCAACCACCAGAAGTGCGGCGAGATCAGATTATGGCGCTCCTCCAGCGCTATGGCCAGATCTCGGTCAAGTGGTGCGCAGAACAGCTCGGAGTTTCCGAAGTAACGATTCGCAGCGATTTTACGCTGCTCGAACGAGAGGGTCAGCTCAGGCGCGTATGGGGGGGAGCAGTTCTTGATCGCCCGCTATGGCCGGAAGGCAGCTTTGCTTCGCGCCTGAAGCTCCAGTCTGCCGAAAAAGAGCGCATCGCGCGCGCAGCCGCAGATCTCATCGCCGATGGCGACACCATCATGCTCGATGCCAGCACGACCGCCTATGCGATTGCGCGCCAGATAGCCGATCGACGGAACCTCACTATCATCACTAACGGCATGCATCTGGCGCTGGCTTTGGGCGCCAACCACGCCATCACGACCATCGTTATCGGAGGGCAGGTGCGTGGCGATACTGGCTCGCTCACCGGTACACTGGCCGAGGAGATGCTCCAACGGTTGCATGCAGACAAGGGATTCTTCTCAGCGCGTGGGCTAACCGTCGCGAAAGGATTAACGGAAAGCTCTATTCCCGAAGGGTTGCTCAAGGCCAAAATGGCGCAACACGTTGATCGGGTCATTGCTGTGCTTGATAGCAGCAAACTCGGCCTGACGGCGCTGACCAGTTTTTGTCCGGTGGAATCGATCCATCACCTGATCACCGCCGGCCCGGAAGCTGCGGAACGCAGCGCTCCATTTGCCGACTTCTTTCCGGTCTCCATCGTATAGCGAGGAGTGTATGCAAGGAACCCCTGTGCTGGAAATGCGCTCCATTTCGCGACGGTTTGGCAGCACGCAAGCCCTTGATGGCGTCAATCTGCGGCTGTATCCGGGCGAAGTGCATGCGCTGCTGGGTGAAAATGGCGCTGGCAAATCGACTCTCATCAAGATCATGACCGGCATTCATCAGCCTGATAGCGGTCAGATCTTCCTCGACGGTCAGCCGGTGCGGATTGCGAACACCTTTGAAGCGCAGCGCCTGGGCATTGCGGCGATCTATCAAGAGCCGCTCATGTACCCTGATCTTAACGTGGCCGAAAACATCTTTATTTCCCATGCCGGTCGCGGTCCGCTGGTCGATTGGCAGCGAATGTATCGAGAAGCTGAGGCCATTCTGCGCCAGCTCGACGTGCAACTCGATGTGCGGCGCCCGGCTCGCGGTTTGAGTGTGGCTGCCCAACAAACCGTTGAGATTGCGAAAGCGCTTTCGCTGCAAGTCAGGGTCTTAATTATGGACGAGCCAACGGCTGCGCTTTCGGCGCATGAAGTTGAGCAACTCTTCGCGATTGTGCGCCGGTTGCGAGATCAGGGGGTGGCGATCCTGTTCATCTCGCATCGGATGGAAGAAGTATTTCAACTCGCCGATCGAATTACTGTGTTTCGTGATGGACGCCTGATCTCTTCGGCGCCGCGAGCGGAAGTGACGCCAGCGCAGGCGATTCGTGACATGGCTGGGCGCAGCATCGAGCAACTCTTCCCGCGCCGGCATACGGTTCGCGATCAGGTGTTGGTCGAAGTGCGCGATCTGGGGCGGCAAGGCGTTTTTCGCAAGATCTCGTTCACGATCCGGGCCGGTGAGGTGCTGGGATTTGCCGGATTAGTAGGGGCGCGCCGAACTGATGTTGGGCTGGCGCTATTTGGAATCGCTCCTGCCGACAGCGGCACGATTGCGATTGATGGTCAGCCGGTGCGGATTCATCATCCACGTCAGGCGATGCGCTACGGCATTGCCTATGTCAGTGAGGATCGACGTGGGTTAGGGTTGTCGCTGCCCATGTCAATTGCTGCCAACATCACCCTGCCTGCCCTGCGTCGCTATCTTAATCCGCTGGGATTGGTGCGGCGCGCAGATGAGCTGGCGACTGCCGAGGAGTACCGCCGGCGGCTGGCGATTCGGGCAGCCTCGGTTGAGGTTGAGGTTGGGAAGTTGTCTGGCGGCAATCAGCAGAAGGTGATGTTGAGCAAATGGCTTAATACCCGGCCACGCCTGCTCATTCTCGATGAGCCGACTCGCGGCATTGATGTGGGCGCCAAGGCTGAAGTTCATCAGATGATCGACGATCTGGCGGCTGAGGGTATCGCCATTCTCCTCATCTCCTCAGATCTGCCAGAGGTGCTCGCCATGAGCGATCGGATTCTGGTGATGCGCGAGGGGCGACAGATGGGCATCTTTTCCCGAGAGGAAGCGACACAAGAGCGGGTGCTGGCCGCGGCTATGGGTCAATCGCATAATGCGCCGGATCAGGGGGCTGTTCACACAGTAGGGAGCGCAGGATGACAGACTGGCGACAACGTATTCGTCCAGAACAGATTCGTGAGTTGAGTCTGATCGGCTTGATCGTGATTGCTCTGTTGATCTTTGGCTGGCAGATCGAGAACTTTCTCTCTGCGCGTACCTTTAATCGTATTACATCGAGCGTGGCGATTGTCGGGATGGTGGCCATCGGGCAGACGCTGGTCGTTCTTACCCGCAACATTGATCTGTCGGTGGGATCGATTGTGGGTTTTACAGCGTATTTTGTCGGTTCGCAACTGGCCGCTAACAATGACATCGCGCCGCTGGCGGCAGTGGCGATGGCTATCCTGGTTGGCGGCGCGATGGGGCTATTGAACGGGGTGATTGTGGCCTATGGCCGGGTGCCGGCCATTATTACCACGCTTGGCACTCTGGCAATCTATCGTATGTTGCTGATCAACTATGCCAATGCGCGCACGATTACGGTTGACTCGCTCCCGACATGGGTGGTGGAGCTGAGTCGGCAAACCTTGTTCTCAATTGGCGATTTTGCTGTACGACCACTCTTTGCCATCACTATTGCCGCGGTCGTGCTATTCCAGTTCGTTCTGGGATACACCATCTTTGGTCGTCGCCTGTATGCAATTGGCTCAAACCCGGAAGCGGCTCGCTTCGCCGGCTTGCCAGCGCAACGCACCGTTTTGGCTGCATTTGTGCTCTGCGGCATGCTGTCAGGAATGGCCGGATTCCTCTTTCTTGCCCGGTTTGGCAATATCACTGCGGTTGCCGGTCAGGGGATCGAACTCGAGTCGGTTGCGGCAGTGGTGGTAGGAGGGGTAAACACCTTTGGCGGTTCAGGCACGGTGTTAGGCGCGTTGTTGGGCGCGTTTCTGATCGATCTGCTTGGCCAGGGGTTGTTGCGCTGGCTCGGTATCAGTGAATTCTGGCGCAATGCATTGCTCGGCGTGTTGATTCTGGCAGCAGTGGCATCTGATTCAGTCATCCTGGGATGGTTGCGCCGGTTGTGGGATGCGCCGGCGGCACGCATGGAGGCCGGACATGAACGCTAAACTCCACCGGCTGTTACGCTGGGAAGGGTTGCTGCTGGCGATTCTGATAGTCGTGGCGGTGGTCAATGCCAATCTGGCGCCCGCGTATCTGAGCCTGAACAATCAGATCAATCTGTTTCAACTCTCGATTGAAAAGATTATCGTCGCTCTGGCGATGACGTTCATCATCATCAATGGTGAGATCGATCTCTCGGTTGCGTCAGTAATGGGGCTGGCAGCCTGTGTGGTTGCCGTGTTGTTCGATCAGGGCGTGCCGATGGAGTTCGCAATCGTGATCGCATTGCTCACCGGCGCAATCTGTGGCGCGTTTAATGGGTTTTGGGTGGCGTATGTCGGCCTCCCTTCCCTGGCCGTCACCCTGGCCGGGATGATCGGTTTTCGCGGCGTAGCCCGCATCTTAATCGAGGATCGCTCGATTGGCGGTTTTCCGGTCTGGTTTACGACGCTCGGTCAGCAACCATTGTTAGGGCCATTCCCATTGAGCCTGATTCTGTTTGCGCTGCTCTTCATGCTGGCCTTTGTGGTTCTTCAGTATTCCGGCGTCGGTCGGCTGGTCTACATTGTCGGTCACAATGCTGCTGTTGCTCGCTACTCTGGGATTGATGTGCCGCGCTTGAAGCTGGGTCTCTTCATTGTCTCCGGGCTGGTAGCTGCGCTGGCAGGAGTGTTGCTGGCCGCTCGCCTCGGCGCAGTGCGAGGCAATACTGCCGATGGTTTTGAACTCGACATCATCACGATGGTCTTGCTCGGCGGAGTCAGTATCTTTGGCGGTGTGGGCAATCTGGCCGGCGTTGGTCTCTCGATCCTCGTCATCCTCAATCTGCGCAACGGCATGTCGTTGCTTAATGTGACGGGCAATGTTCAGACTGGCGTGGTCGGGATGTTGCTCATCCTGTCGGTGTTGCTTCCCAATCTGATCCAGATGGCGCGCGAACATTGGCAACGGCGCGCCGTCCAGCGCAAGGAGGTGCAAACTGGAGTTGAAACGAGGGTCTCATCATAGGTTGACAGGCTTGAACAGAGGGGTTCATTTCGCGCTCATTGTGAAGAGGAGTGTTCCATGATGGAAACCAAACGCCGTGTTTTTGCGCTCGGTTTGATCTTCGCGCTCTTGCTGGCAGCATGTACGCCACAAGCTCAGACACCTGCGCCGACCAGCGCGCCAGCGCCGACCAGCGCGCCAGCGCCAACCAGTGCGCCAGCGCCGACTGGTGGTGTGGTCTCGGCCACCCCTGGGTTGACTATCGACATGATTCTGTTGCCCAAGTTCCTCGGGATTGCCGTGTTTGATCAGGCCTATGAGGGCGCGCAGGAGGCGCATGCCGAGTTGGGGAACAAAGGCAATCTTATCTTCACCGGCCCAACTGCCGAGAACTCAGTGGCCGGTCAGATTGAGACGCTGACCAATGCGGCTACCCAGGGCGTAAAGGCGGTGATGCTCTCGAACAACGCGGGCGACCAGATCGCGGCAGCGGCGCAGGCGGCGCAGGCGGCGGGGGTGAAAGTGGTGACCTGGGACTCGCCGATCCCGTCGGCGCAGGGCGAGAGCGTGTTCGTGGCGCAGGTCGATTTCAACGAGACGGGCCGGGTGATGGCGGATATGGCGCTCTCGATCCTGGGGCCGGCAGGAGGCGAGTTTGCGATTTTGTCGGCGTCGCCCGATGCGGCGAACCAGAATGCCTGGATCGCGGCGATGAAGGAGGTGTTGCAAGAGCCGAAGTATGCCAGCCTGAAGCTGGTGGATACGGTCTACGGCAACGACCAGTCGGAGGAGAGCTACAACCAGGCGCTGGCGCTGGTGGACAAGCATCCGAACCTGAAGCTGATTATGGCGCCGACGACGGTTGGGATTGCCGCGGCAGCCAAGGCAATGACCGATGAGGGCTTGTGCGACCGGGTGAAGGTGTCGGGGCTGGGGCTGCCGGCGGAGATGATCAGCTACACTCTGAGCGGCTGCGCGCCAGAGTTTGCTCTCTGGAGCTTCAAGGATCTCGGCTACCTGACCTATCATCTGGCGTACCTGATCGCCTCAGGCGCTTTGCAGGGCGTTGAAGGCGAGCGGTTTAACGCCGGGCGGATGGGAACCTACACCATTGAGAAAGACCCCACTCGTCCGAACGGTTTACGGGTGTTGATGGGGCCGTTCACCGTCTACACGGCGGCGAATATCCTCAATGAAGTTGAAGCTCCCAGCGCCAGCACAGCACCGATCACCCTACAGGCCGGCCAGCGCGCTGATATGATTTTATTGCCCAAGTTCCTCGGCATTGCGGTGTTTGATCAGGCGCACGATGGAGCGAAAGAGGCGCACGCCGAGCTTGGCAATCCCGGTCAGTTGATCTTCACCGGCCCAACTGCCGAGAACTCAGTGGCCGGTCAGATTGAGACGCTGACCAACGCGGCTACGCAGGGCGTGAAGGCAGTGATGCTCTCGAACAACGCGGGCGACCAGATCGCGGCAGCGGCGCAGGCAGCGCAGGCGGCGGGGGTGAAAGTGGTGACCTGGGACTCGCCGATTCCGTCGGCGCAGGGCGAGAGCGTGTTCGTGGCGCAGGTCGATTTCAACGAGACGGGCCGGGTGATGGCGGATATGGCGCTCTCGATCCTGGGGCCGGCAGGAGGCGAGTTTGCGATTTTGTCGGCGTCACCCGATGCGGCGAACCAGAACGCCTGGATCGCGGCGATGAAGGAGGTGTTGCAAGAGCCGAAGTATGCCAGTCTGAAACTGGTGGATACGGTCTACGGCAACGACCAGTCGGAGGAGAGCTACAACCAGGCGCTGGCGCTGGTGGACAAGTATCCGAACCTGAAGCTGATTATGGCGCCGACGACGGTTGGGATTGCTGCGGCAGCCAAGGCGATGACCGATGAGGGCTTGTGCGACCGGGTGAAGGTGTCGGGGCTGGGGCTGCCGGCGGAGATGGCCAGCTACACCCTGAGCGGCTGCGCGCCGGAATTTGCTCTCTGGAGCTTCAAGGATCTCGGCTACCTGACCTACTATTTGGCTTACGGTCTGGCAACCGGTCAGTTGCAGGGCATTGAAGGCGAGCAGTTTAACGCCGGGCGGATGGGAACTTACACCATTGAGAAAGATCCCACTCGTCCGAACGGTTTGCGGGTGTTGATGGGGCCGTTCACCGTCTACACGGCGGCAAACGTGAACGAATAGCGCAGTATTCAGCGAGCAGGCGGCAGAATTGCAATTCTGTCGCCTGCCATCAACAGTGAGGACATCCATGAAGCGGGTTGGTTTCACCCTGAAAGTAAAAGCCGAACTGATCGACGAATATAAAGCCCATCATGCCAATGTCTGGCCTGAGATGCTCGCAGCGCTCCGCCGAAACGGCTGGCACAACTACACTCTATTTCTGCGCGATGATGGGTTGCTGTTTGGATATGTCGAAGTGCCGGAGAGTTTTGAACAGGCGCTGGCGGGGATGGCAAACGAAGAGGTTAATGCGCGCTGGCAGGCTATGATGGCGCCCTATTTCGAGAATCTGAGCGGCGCGTATGCCGATCAAAGCATGGTTCAGCTAGAAGAAGTCTTTCATCTCGATTAAATCGTGATTGAACCGTTCCTGATCGTCGGTCAGGATCACTCGCCAACCGTCGTTCATGCAATACGGAGGCGCTTATGAGTTTTCCTGCTCCCACTTCAGCGCAGATCGAAGCTGCGTATGCCGTTGCCCGTGAACGGTATGCCGCTGTTGGAGTGGATACTGAAGCCGCTATGGCAGCCCTGTCTCAGGTGAGTCTCAGCCTGCATTGCTGGCAGGGTGACGATGTTGGTGGATTTGAGAATCCTGGCGGGCCACTGGAAGGCGGTATTGCAGCTACCGGCAACTATCCGGGCAAAGCCCGCAACGGTGATGAGCTGCGTAGTGATCTCGATCTTGTCTATCGCCTGCTGCCAGGACGGCACCGGTTGAATCTCCATGCGATCTATGCCGAGACCGGTGGGAAAGTGGTGCCGCGAGATGAACTTCGTCCTGAACATTTTGCCGCCTGGCTCGATTGGGCGAAGATGCATGGACATGGCATCGACTTCAATCCTACCTGTTTTTCCCACCCACTGGCCGCGAGCGGGATGACACTTGCCCATCCTGATCGGTCAATCCGGCAGTTTTGGATTGATCACTGCATTGCCTGCCGGCGGATTGGAGCGCACTTCGGTCAGGTATTAGGCACACCCTGCATCACCAACATCTGGATACCTGACGGCAGCAAAGACCATCCAGCCGACCGGTTGGGGCCGCGCCAGCGGCTGCGCGCATCGCTGGATGCAATTTTGGCCGAGCCGCTCGATCCGCGTCATCATCGCGACTCCGTCGAGTCCAAGCTTTTCGGGATCGGTTCCGAGAGCTATGTGGTTGGCTCTCACGAATTCTATCTCGGCTATGCTGTCAGTCATCCAGGTCTGCTGATCTGTCTCGATAGCGGGCATTTCCATCCAACCGAAGTTATCGCTGATAAGATATCATCAATTCTGTTGTTTGTTGATGAGTTACTTCTGCACGTGAGCCGGGGCGTGCGGTGGGATAGCGATCATGTGGTCATCCTCAATGATGAGACGCAGGCGATGATGCAGGAAGTCGTGCGCGGTGGCTTTCTGCAGCGCACGCACATCGGGCTTGATTTCTTTGATGCCAGTATCAATCGAGTTGCAGCATGGACGATCGGGGCGCGCAATGCGCTCCGCGCGTTGTTGATTGCGCTCCTTGAACCGATTGGGCGTCTGCGCGAGCTGGAACAGGCCGGCGATACTACAGGTCGGCTGGCGTTGCTCGAAGAAGCCAAGGGTCTGCCGTGGCAGGCAGTTTGGGATGCGTATTGCGATCGCCACAATGTGCCGGTGGGGATCAGTTTTCTCAACGAAATCCGGCGATATGAAGCAGAGGTCTTGGCCGAACGCAACTGAGTCGCAGTTCACGCCGCCGCCTTTTCCATCACGATTTGTAGAGCTGGGAGTAGTTTCATGAGCGCTGACACCTCGCGTTTTCGTCATGTGTTCTATGGCTGGGATGCCGCGTATGCTGCTACGCTCGATCCGGTTACGCGGCTGGTATATCGATCCAATCTGCTCGGCAGCGACCAACGAATTACCAACACTGGCGGTGGGAACACCTCAGCCAAGATTGTCGAGCGCGATCCATTAACCGGGGCAGCGGTCGATGTCTTATGGGTGAAGGGTTCTGGCGGAGATTTGCGCACCAGCACGCGCGCCAATTTCGCCTCGCTCGAGCTGGCGAAACTTCATGAATTGCGCGCCATCTATCTCCGCGACCCGAAGCGCGGCCCGAAGACGCCGATTGAAGATGCTATGGTTGATCTTTACCCGCACTGCACTTTCAATCTCAATCCGCGCGCTTCTTCAATTGACACGCCGCTGCATGCGTTTATTCCTTACCGTCACGTTGATCACATGCATCCAAACGCAGTCATTGCGATTGCTGCGGCGCGCAATGGCGAGCGTCTGACCCGAGAAATCTATGGCGATGAGGTTATCTGGACACCATGGCAACGACCAGGTTTTGATCTGGGGATGACGCTCGAACGGATCTGCCGCGAATATCCGCAGGCAAAGGGAGTGATCCTGGGCGGACACGGATTGATCAACTGGGCAGACGATGATCAGGAATGCTACGAGCGCACGTTAGAGCTGATCGAGCGCGCGGCTCGTTACATCGAGGCCCACGATCGAGGAGAAGCCACCTTTGGCGGGCCGAAATATCTGACCCTGCCGACTGAAGAGCGGCGAGCGACGCTGGTTGCTATTTTACCCTGGCTGCGTGGACAGATCAGCCAGCAGCGACGCTTTATTGCAACGGTGCAGGATGATGCGAACACATTGCGTTTCGTCAACAGTGTCGATGCGCCGCGTCTGGCCGAACTGGGCACGAGTTGCCCCGATCATTTTCTGCGCACCAAGATCAAGCCGCTCTACGTTGACTGGAATCCACAGACAGAGACGCAGGTTGATCTCAAGCGCAAACTTGCGGAAGGGCTGGAGCAATACCGGGCGGATTATACTCGCTACTATGAGACGTACCGCCATCCTGACTCGCCGCCGATGCGTGATCCTAATCCCACGGTCATCTTGATCCCCGGTTTGGGGATGATTGCATGGGGGAAAGATAAGAGCGAGTCGCGCGTGACTGCCGAGTTCTACACGGCAGCAATTGAAGTGATGCGCGGCGCTGAAGCGATCGACGAATACACGGCGCTCCCGCTGCAAGAAGCGTTTGATATTGAGTATTGGCAGCTCGAAGAAGCGAAACTCCGGCGGATGCCGCCGGAAAAAGAGCTGGCCCGTCAGGTGATTGCCGTGGTCGGGAGCGGCAGCGGGATCGGGCGCGAGGTGGCTTTCCGATTAGCCAGCGAAGGCGCGCATATCGTAAGCGTCGATAAGGATGGCGCCGCCGCCCAGGCAACTGCACAGGCCATTATCGATCGCCACGGGATGGGAATCGGTGTTGCCGGTAGTGATATTTCCGCTTGCGGCCCGGCAATTGGCCTGTCTGCTGACATCACCGATCGGGCAAGTGTGCGCGCGATGCTGCAACAGGCCGTGCTGGCGTATGGCGGTCTCGATGCAATCGCTGTGACTGCCGGCGTTTTCATTGCTCCTGATGCAGAAGGTCGGATTCGCGACGACCAGTGGGCTTTGACCTTCGCCGTCAATGTTACCGGTCATTATCTGGTTGCCGACGAGGCGGCGACTATCTGGCGCGCGCAGGGCTTGCCGGCTAATCTCGTGCTGACGACCTCGGTCAATGCGGTGGTGGCCAAGAAGGGATCGCTGGCGTATGATGCCAGCAAAGCGGCAGCCAATCATCTCATCCGCGAGCTGGCCATTGAGCTGGCACCGCTGGTGCGGGTGAACGGGGTGGCTCCAGCTACCGTTGTGCAGGGGAGTAGTATGTTCCCCCGCGAGCGCGTGATCGCCTCGTTGAACAAGTATGGTCTCCCCTTTGCGCCTGATGAACCGACTGAGACGCTTACGGAACGATTGGCCCGGTTTTATGCGGAACGCTCCCTGCTTAAACGGCCAGTGACTCCCGCCGATCAGGCCGAGGCTTTCTTCTTGCTCTTGAGTCAGCGCCTCAGTCAGACGACCGGTCAAATCATTACCGTTGATGGCGGCTTGCACGAAGCCTTTTTGCGATAACGGACATACTATGGGCGAATTAGCGCATTTTATTGCAGTGGATATTGGCGCTTCCAGCGGTCGCGTGATGTTGGGGCGTTGGGATGGGAGTCGGTTTGCTCTGGAAGAGTTGCATCGCTTTCCAAATGGGATGATCGAGCGTGATGGCCATCTGTTCTGGGATATCAACCGGCTCTGGCAGGAAGTGCAAACCGGTCTACGCCAGTATGCCAGCAACGAGCCATCAACGTTACTCGCGAGCATCGGTATTGATACCTGGGCAGTCGATTATGGCTTATTCGACGCGCAAGGCCAGTTGATCGGCGACCCCTTTGCCTATCGGGATGCGCGAAACGATGGTATCGCCGCGCAGGTTGACGCCGTCATTCCACCTGCGGAGTTGTACGAGCGCACTGGCTTGCAGCGGTTGCCGTTTAATACGCTCTACCAGTTGTGCGCCGAGCGACAGGGTGAGCGATTGTCCAGCGCAGCAACGATGTTGCTGATCCCTGATGTGTTTCACTACTGGCTGACGGGCCGGCAGGTCGCCGAGTATACCAATGCAACCACAACGATGATGCTCGATGCCCGGCAGCGAGTTTGGGCCACCGATCTGCTCGAGCGGTTAGCCATTCCTCCCCGTCTGTTGCCGCCGCTGGTGATGCCGGGCACGCGACTCGGATCGCTGCGCCCTGCGCTGCAAACGGCGCTTAATCTTCCTTCCAGTGTCACAGTTGTAGCTGTTGGCACGCACGATACAGCGAGCGCCGTTGCCGCCGTGCCTCACCTTGATGAACAGAGCGCTTATATCAGCAGCGGCACCTGGAGCCTGGTGGGATTGGAGCGAACCGAGCCGTTGATCAACGACGCAGCGCGTCAGTTGAATGTGACCAATGAAGGCGGCGTCTATGGCACCATTCGTTTACTGAAGAACGTAAGCGGTTTGTGGCTGCTGCAGGAATGTCAGCGCCGCTGGCAGGAAGAAGGATTGCGCTTGGATTGGGATGAGATTGTCGAACTGGCGGCGCAGGCGCCGCCGCGGCGATCAATTATCGATCCCGATGCGCCGGAATTTCTGGCAGTCGGTGATATGCCGGCGCGTATCCGGGAGCACTGTCAACGCACTGGGCAGCCGGTGCCGCAAACGGTTGGTGAGATTGCGCGCTGTTGTTTTGACAGTCTGGCCTTGCGCTACCAGCAAGTGATCGACGCGCTCGCTGAATTGACTGGTCAAACAATCACGACTGTGCGTATTGTTGGCGGGGGAAGCCAGAATCGGTTGCTTTGCCAGCTCACTGCCGATGCCTGTCAGCGTCCGGTGGTGGCCGGTCCAGTTGAAGGCACGGCGTTGGGCAATGTGCTGGTGCAGGCTATTGCTATGGGGCACATCCCCGATCTGGCTACAGCCCGTCAGATAGCCGCCGCTTCGGTCAGTCAGACAACATATCTGCCGGGGGAACGACCCATCGAGTAATACTCAT
>FWWL01002047.1_pt1 | contig 36403 bp, 34 predicted proteins | sample 2228331 | NCBI WGS metagenome assembly FWWL01 (sample SAMEA103939775, study PRJEB20133) | metagenome
AGGGATGAACGCCGGCTTTTCACATCCCGAACGCTACAACGGCCCGCCGCCTGGTCCCCGCCGCGGTGACGTAAAGGTATGTCCGCGGAGAGCCGGGGGGGACGGGTTCGCCTCCAGAGGGCGCCCGGATGATTACCATATATTACCATAATTTATACTGCGGAGGGATCCAGGTGCGCCCCGCCGAGCGGACCCTTCAGCCGCGGGCGCCGGAAGCCGAAATTCTCCACCGGAAGCACGCGCCCGGAGCCTTCTTTGCGCGGCGTGGGCCCGAAGCTCGCCCTCCGGACGCCGCGACCCTCCAGGAGGCGAGGGGGGCCCGCCTCCTCCTGAAGGGTGTGTCGCCGCTGCCTTGCGGGAGGCGGGCTGACGCAGCCGTCCCGCACCTTCGGGGAACGCCGCAGACGGGTGCAGGGAGGCGGATTCCCGGGCTGGCTGCGAAGGAGCGGCAATAAAGGGCGCGGGGGTTCTTCTGGCGGGAGGTGATGGCCTTGTCGCGGATAGCGGTGCTGGGTTGGGATCCCATGGTCACGGAGCCGGGGGAGCTCATGCTCCTGGAGAGGCGCTGGTTCGAGGAAGGGCCCGTCCTGCCCCTGGAGCTCTCCCGCGTGGCTCCCCAGAGATACCTGGCCCTATCCCTGCGGAGGGACTCTACGCCTGTCCGGGTGTTCTGGTCGCTCATGGGGACGGACAGCGTGGGTGAGGCGGTATGGAGTCTGGCCCAGCGGGCGGAATGCAAGCCGGAGAACGTGGGCTTTCTGGACCTGGAGACCGGGGAGCACTGGTGCAGGACGGTCGACGAGTGCCTGCCGGACATCAAGCGCTGGGCGGAGGAGAGGAACAGGGAAGGGCACGGTATCCAGGTGGTGATCTGGAACGACCTCCGCCCGGACTTCGAGAAGCGCACCCGCAGGGAGCTCACCCCCGAAAACGCCGTCGCCTACCTGAGGGGGCTACGGCCGGAGGCGAGGGCCAAGGCGGCGGATTACCTGAGAAAGGTGCCGCCGAGCATCCGCACCCCCGTCCTGGACGCGGTGCGGGCCGTCCTCGACGAACTCGATTGACGGGCCCTTTGGCAGAGGGAAGGACGCCCGCCCGGCTCTGTATACCCGCGGGGCACGGAAGCGGGGCTACGGCGTACGCGTTCAACCGGACGCCAAAACCTCTATCTTCGGGGGGCGCGTGAGCGGGGCTTTCCCCCCCTCCCCGGGCTGGGAGCCCGCGTCCCCTTCTCCGAAGTCCCGCCGGCATCGGGGATCCCCTCCAGCAGGGAGCCGAAGGTATGGGAGAGGATCTCTGACACGCTGCGCCTTCCTCCGCTCTCCATCCACATGGTGCGCGCCGTGGTCCAGGCGGCCACGGAGATGGCGGCCAACACCCTGGGGCGGGGGTCCTCGGCCGGGTCCACCCCCATCCGCTCCGCCAGGGCCTCGGCCACCACCCTCTCGAAGCCGGGGTAGATCACGGCACGCTCGAACTCCCCGATGCGCCGGGACTTCTCCGCCAGCCTTTTCACCGTCTTGAGCCAGGGCTCGTTTTTCCGGTCCAGCTCGGCCAGCCTCAACGCCGCCCGGTAGAGGGCCACGAAGACCGGTTCCTCCTGCGGCCTTTCCAGGATCAACCGTCGCAGGAGCTCCAGGCTCTCCTCCCAGTTCCCGAAGAGGACCGCCTCCTTGGAGGGGAAGTAGCGGTAGAAGGTGCGCTGGGAGACGTCCACCTCTTCGGTGATGTCCCTGATGGTGGTGCGGTCGTACCCCTTCTCCTGGAAGAGGCGCAGTGCGGCCCTCTCCAGCGCCTCGCGGGTGCGCATCTTCTTGCGCTCCCGGCGGCCGGCCGAGGCGGTCCTCTCCCTTTCTCCCAGCCCTTTTTCGTCCATGAGAAGATTATAACAGCGGGGAAAGTGAAAATTGGCACAAAAGATTGATTTTTCAATTTATACACATTTGACGCATTCCCGGCAGCCACCGGTCTTCATCGCGGCGGCGAGCCGCGTCTCGCCGGATCCCACGCTCAGGGCTCCAGCATCAGGCCGGTCCCGTGGTTCGGGGTCTGCGCCGGAGCTCCGCCTTCGGGATGGCCCCCTCTCCGCGGCCGTCCTTTCCCCAAGGCATTTTCCCCGGAGTTGTTCGAGCAGGCACGGAGGAGAGCCTGGACCGCCTCCGCTCGGCCCTTTCCCCGAGGCCTCTTGCCGGGGATTTGAGGCGACGGGCTCGCGTCTATCCGCCACCCTTCCAGGAAGCAATTAGGGAACGCGGTCCAGCCTCCGAAGAAAGGAATAATACGGGGAGAGGGAGAGTCGTGGTCAGAACACTCGCACACCACCTCTTTTGGAAGGTCGACCATCGCCGCGGTCTCCCTCTCCCGTTACCAGATATCGGCATGGCAGGGCCTCCAAATTAGGGCTTGCTGGAGCGCATTATTGGCATGCCATAAATCCGCGGTCCCCGCCGGAGGCCTCAGGCGCGCGGGAGAGCCGGAGATGCCGTTACCTCCCCGCCCCCCTTCCTCCGCCATGCGCGCACTCCGCGCCTATCCGCGCCCCTCGCGACCGTGCGAGGGCTGGCGCTGGCTCGCCCCTTTAACCCTCCTTGTCATGAGCCGTCTCCGCGAGGTCCTCCTCCAGTAAGCGCAGGAGTTCGAGCGCGGCCCGCTTGTGCAGGGGCTCGTTCCCGCTCCCGCATTTCGGCGACTGGATGCAGGAGGGGCAGCCCTCGGCGCAGGGGCACCTTTCCACCATCTCGCGGGTGGCCCTCAGGTGACGCCCCGCCATCCGGAAGCCACGGGCGGCGATGCCCACCCCTCCCGGGTAGGCATCGTATATGAACACCGTGGCCCGTCCGGTGTCCGGGTGGAAGGACGTGGACATCCCCCCGATGTCCCAGCGGTCGCACATGGCGAAGAGGGGGAGCATGGCGATGGAGGCGTGCTCCAGCGCATGCAGTCCCCCGGCCAGGACGTATTCGTCCATCCCCAGGGGAGCCAGGCGCTCCGGCGGCAGGGTGTACCACAGGGCCCTGGTCCGCAGGGTGCGCGTGGGGAGGTCCAGCCCCAGGGTCTCCAGGACCTCGTGGGTCAGGAGCCTCCGCTTCTGGTAGGCGTAGACCTTGACCGAGACCTCCACCTCCCCGTAGTGGAGGGAGCACGCCCGCGGGACCGGGGCCGACGCCCTCTCCTCCTCCAGGACAACGACGTCGGTGTTGTCCATGGGGTTGGTGTAGAAATCGAGTTCCTCGGCCCTCACCAGGGCCACCATGCGCTCGAGGTCCAGCTCCTCCACCAGGTAGGACTCCCCCTGGTGGAGGTAGACGGCCCCGGGATGCACATGGAAAAAGCAGGAAGCCTCCTCCACGGTCCCCAGCAGGGTCCCGGTGTCGCGGTCCACGATGCTCACCACCTTGCCCGAGGCGGACCGCAGGTTGACCTCCTGCGCCGGAGAACCCCCTCCGGTGAAATACCACATCCCGCCCCTCTCCCTCAGCCTTCCCTGGAGGCGGAGCTCCTCGATGACCTCCCGCATGGCGCCACCGAAATACTCCTCGTCCCCTTCCCGCAGGGGGAACTCGTAGGCGGCGCAGGCCAGGTGGGCGCCCAGAACGCGCCGGTTCTCCAGGTCGATGACCGCCTCCTCGCAGGGTGAGCCGAAGAGGAACTCCGGGTGTCGGACCAGGTACTGGTCCAGCGGGTCGTCGGCAGCCACCAGCACGGCAAGCGACTCCCCCTGCCGGCGCCCCGCCCTCCCCGCCTGCTGCCAGGTGCTGGCGATGGTCCCCGGGTAACCGTTCATGAGGCAGGCCTCCAGCTCCCCGATGTCCACCCCCAGCTCCAGGGCGTTGGTGGTGGTCACCGCCAGCAGGTCCCCGGTGAAGAGGCGTCTCTCTATCTCCCTCCGCTCCGCGGGCAGGTACCCTCCCCGGTAAGGGGACACCTTCTGCGCGAGCGCCTTCTCATCCGGTCCCAGCATGCGGAGAACGTAACCGTACACCAGTTCGGCCGCCTTGCGCGAGCGGCAGAAGGCGATGGTGCGCACGCCCACCCTCAACAAGCGGGCCAGCAACTCCGCCGTCTCCAGGTTCGAGGAGCGGTGTATCTCCCCGCCTTCCCGGGAGAGGATGTCCGGGGGGTTCCAGAGGGCGAACACCTTCCTCCCCCGGGGGGAGGAATCGTCCTCCACCGCCTTAACCTCCAGCCCGCACAGCCTGGAGGCGTGCTCCGCCGGATTGGCGATGGTGGCGCTGGCGAAGATGAAAACCGGCCGGGAGCCGTAGCGCTCCGCCGCCCGCCGCAGGCGCCGCAGCACCAGCGCCACGTGAGAGCCGAAGATGCCGCGGGCCACGTGGGCCTCGTCCAGGACCACGTAGCGGAGATGGCGCAGGAATCCGCCCCACAGCCTGTGGTTGGGGAGAATCCCGTAGTGGAGCATGTCCGGGTTGGTGAGCACCACCTGAGCCCGACGCCTTATCCACCCCCGGGACCCCTGGGGCGTGTCCCCGTCGTAGGTCTCCGAGACCACCTGGCCGCCGTGCAAGGCCTTGAGGCTGCGCAGCTGATCCTGGGCCAGGGCCTTGGTGGGGAAGATGTACAGGGCCCTGCTGGTAGGGTTTTCCAATATCTCCTGATAGACCGGGATGTGGTAACAGAGGCTCTTGCCGCTGGCGGTCCCGGTGGCGATGACCACGTTCTCTCCCCGGGATACCAGCTCCAGGGCCCGTGCCTGATGGCGGTAGAGGCCCTCGATGCCCATGCCCCGGAGGGTCTCGGCGAGGGTGGGGTGCAGCCCGTCCGGGAGCGGTTCCAGCCGCGCCTCGCGTGGGGGTATTATCTCCAGATGGGCGACCCGGTGACCCTCTCCCCAGCCCTCGCCGATCTCCCGTATCAGATCCTCAAAACCCATGTGCCGGCACCGAGAGGGGTCACTCCACCTTCTGGCCTTCCCTCACCAGGCCCACCCCTTCCGTGACCACCCTCTCCCCCTCTTCCAGACCGGAAAGGATCTCCACCCACTCCTCGCTCCGCTCTCCCACCGCGACCTCCCGCCGGACCGCCTTCCCCTCCTGAACCACGAACACGTAGTCCTTCCCGTCCTCGGAGAAGACGGCGGTGACCGGGAGGTGGATTATCCCTTTGCGGCTCAAGACCTCGATGTCCACGGTTGCGTTGTAGCCCAGGCGGAGCGGGACCTCGGTGCGGTCGAGCTTGACCATCACCGGGAACACGGTGGTGCCTCCCGAGCCGCTTTCCGCCCGGATGCCCACCTGCACCACCTCTCCGGTGAAGGTCAGGTCGGGATAGGCGTCCAGATAGACCCTGACCCTCTGGCCCACCTGGACCTTGGGGATGTCCGCCTCCTCCACCTCCGCCCGGACCCTCATGTTCTGCAGGTCCACGATCTGGAAAACCGGGCTGTCGGCGCTCACCTTGCTCCCCACCTTGAGCTCGCCCCCTCCCCCTCCGCCCAGGAGGCTCCCCAGGTCACCCCCCAAAAGGGAGGAGAGGTCGCCCAGGCCGCCGAGAAGGGAGCCGAAGCCTCCCAGCATCTCGGAGAGGAAGTCCAGCCCCGGAACGGAAGGGGGGGCGGCGAAGACCACGTATCCGGACACCGGGGCCACCAGGTGAGGGTGTTCGGCAGCGTAAAGGGCCTTCCGGTAATCGTGGCCGTAGGCCTCCTTGGCCGCCTCGCCTGCCGCCAGGGCACCGGATGGATAGGCCGGCGCTCCGAGGGAGGGCGGCGAGGGCCGCGAGGCCATGGCCTCGAGGTAGGCCGCCCTTTGCTCGGCGATGAGCGACTTCAGGAACTCCTGCTGGTCCGGAGGCAGCAGGGGCACCAACAGGGGCACCAGGTCGAAAAGGCTCAGGACCATGTTGTCCAGCTGCTCCTGGGTCTGGCCGAACACCTGGAAGGCGTATTCGGCGCTCTTGTACAGCGCCTGCATGCTCGAGAACTGGCCGGCGAGGATGTCCCCCACCGCGGCGCCGGTCAGGTAGGTGGCCCTGGCCTTGGCCGCCTGGGCCTTGAGCTCCTCCTGGTCCAGCGAGGCCAGGATGTCCCCGGCCTCCACGCGATCCCCTTCCTTCACGTAAAGGGAGGCGATGGTCCCGCTGGCGGGAGGATAGACGTCGACCGGCTCGTCGGCCTCCAGCTTTCCCACCGCGGTGACCACCCTGCTCACGTCTCCCCGGCTCACCTCGCTCACCCTCACCCCTTCCGGGACCCCCCCGAAACATCCCGCCAGGGCCAGGGCTGCGACCAGTGCCGCCGGGAAGATAAGCCGCGCCACCACGGCCTCAGGTGACGGTTTTCTCATGTGCGTCTCGCCTCGGAGCAAAGTGTGTCTCGTCCTTCCCGATGTGTCGCCATCGCGGAACCGGACGCAACGCCCGTCGTTTTGCGTGACTAACTATATACGGAGGCCGGAAGGGGCGTCAACGAAACGGAATCCCGGCCGCGGCCTCGCTTATGAAGAGGTTCCAGTTGTAGCAGGCAGCGCAGAGGAAGCCGGCTCCGAGGGCCAGGCTGAAGAACAGGAGGAAGGTGAACAACCTCCCCCATCCGCGCGGAGGGGCCAGGAATCCGGCCAGGATGAGGAGAAGGGCAGCGGCGCAGACCAGCCATATCACGGGCCCCAGGCCCGGTGCTCCGTCGCCGCCGAAGAAAAGCCTCGCCAGGCCCAGAGCCGGCTCTATCTCCACCCCCTTGTCCCGCAGAGGCAGCAGGGCCTGAAAGAAGAGATAGACCGGGAGAAATCCCGCCAGGCAGCCGGCCAGCAGGAACACGGGGCCTCGCCCCACGCGGAGGGCCAGGAAGAGCAGGGAGAGGAAAAGGGCCGCAGCGATTACCGTCCCCACGGTGAAGAACTCCGTCCCCCGGTAGGGCAGTATCCCCGGCCCGCCGAGCAGCTCGTACGTGCCCCGCACGTAGGACCCCTGGTGGGAGAAGACCCCCGCCCCCCCGCCTCGCTTATAGGGAAATCCTTCCAGAAAAGACGGGAGGAGAAGCGCGGCGGCCAGAAGGATAACCCCCAGGGAGGCCAGCGCATCCGCCGCCCCGAACCTCCTTTCCCTGCGCGCCTCCTTGCGTCCCCTCTCCGGGACGCTCTCCTCGCCGGAGGCATCATCCTCCAGGGGAGGAAGGGCGGCGGTCGGCGGGTATGGGCTACCGACCGGTCCGGGCCGCCTCGCCGAAGGACGACCCCCGGAGACCGCGGGGAGCGGATTTCCGCACTCCTGGCAGAAGCGGTTCATCTCCGGATTGCGCGCGTAACACTCCGGGCATATCACCTGGGGTATGCGGACCCTGCCCTCGGCGGGCACCGGCTCCATGGCCTGGGTGCGGTCCTGCGGGGCCTCGGCGGGCGCAGGAGGGGGCGCCTCCCGCGAGCCGGGGACTTCCGCCTCGCGTCCCGGAGAGAGGTCGGATTCCGGAGGTATGTACACCGGTCCACCGCCCTCTTCCGCCACCTCGCCTCCCTCCTCCCCGGGGGACCAGGCCACCGTCTCTCCGGCAGCCGGCGGAACGGGCCCCTCCGACGGGGCCTCCCCGACGGAGTTCCCCGTCTTTTCCGTGGAAGGAGCGGGAGAGACCGCCGTCTCCGCACTCCGGAAGACGTCGTCTCCCCCCGCTCCCCGGGCCCCCGTCCCCCCAACGCCGAAGACGAAACCCCCGGGGGAGAGCACCCTGCCCGGTCCCGGCCCGAGGACGTCTCCATCCCGGGCGGGACCCACAGGGGCCGACGCCTCACGCGGAGGGGGCGAACCGGTTCCCACCTCCCGCAATCCGGACTCCGCCTCCGTGTTCTTCCCCTCCCTGTCCGGCCCCGACTCCCCGGCGCGTGAGGATCGAGCGGCAAAAGGGCGGTCCCGGTCCGCGGCATGGACCCGTCCACCGATTTCCTCATCCAAAGGGGGTGTAGGCGGAATAGGAGATGCCGGGTGGAAGGGCTCCGCCTCCGTGGTTTTGTTAAAAGGCTCCCTGCGCCGGGTGGAGGAAAAAGGGGTCCCGGGCAAGGGGGTTCCGCAGGCCATGCAGAAGGCCGCGTCCTCGCGGTTCTCAGAGCCGCAGCTTTCGCATATCATCTATAAACCTCTCGTTAAACTTTAAGTTAAGGTTCTTCACCATAATCATACACACCTCCCCCCGGGAGTTAAACTCCCCACCGCATCACCCGGAAGCCCTTGCGGCAGGAGAGGCATCCCCTCATCACCATATGCCCGAGAGGGGGACGAAGAAGGCAAGGAAGTTGTTTATCCCGTGGGCGGCCACCGGCGACCACAGGTTCCCGGTGTATTCGTACAGGAGGCAGAAGAGGGTACCCGAAAGGGTCCTCCCCAGCAATCCGTAGAGGCTGAAGTGGACCGCGGCGAAGAGGAACCCGTTCAACAGGGAGGCCGACCATATCCCCAGCCTCCTTCTCATGGCGGGATAGAGGAAGCCCCGGAAGAAGATCTCCTCGCAGAGAGGGGCGGCGATGACGATTATCAGCCCGGCCACCACCATATCCGCGCCGCCCGCCGTCTTCACGTTCACGTCAAAGAAGCCCCGCAACCACTCCTCCACCCGGCTCATCCGCTCCAGAAGTGCCGTGGACATCAGCCCGCTTGCCGTTCCCAGGAGGAAGGCCAGCGATCCGCACGCCGCTCCCAGGGCCAGGGGCACCGCCAGGTCGTTCCCGTGCATCCCCAGACGCTCAAGGGCGTTCCCGTACCTGGAGACCGCAAGGAAGGTGAAGGTGAGGATGGTGGAATAAAGGAGAAGGCTTATGAAGAGCTGGGCCGCCCCCACGGAGACGGCCTCTCCCTGGCGCATCATGTAGGTCATGAACCCGCTCAGGAGAAAGGGGACGGGGAGGAAGGCCAGCCCGGGCCACATCTTCCATGCGGCTCCCGCAAGGCGGGAGGAGGCCGCTGTCCTCCCCGCCCTCCCTCCCTGCCGGGCGTGTTCCGTCGACTGTCGGAAGCAGAGGTCGCAGTAACTGGCCCCCCCTCTCCCCCTCCGGCATGCCGCGCAGATGAAGGCCCCGCAGCGGCTGCACCTGGCGGCCGCCCTGGCGCCGGGATGGAAGGCGCACCAAACCGCCGCCCCCGCCGCCGGGGTGGGGGAAGCGGCGCGGGCCTCCTTCTCCCCCAAACCCCGGGGCGCCTCGGGTCCGTCCCCCTCCACACATGAGGGACAGAGAAGGCGGCCGCCCCTTGGGGACAGGCAGCGCGCGCAGCAGCTGACCCCACATGCCTCGCAGGCACCCGCCGCCGGCTCCCAGGGGTGCGCGGCGCAGCGCGGCTCCTCCACGAAGACCTCCCCCTCGTCATCCGTCCGGCCCGGGGGTCCCGGAGCCGCGGACCTGCATCACCGGCCCGCCCGGCTCCGGCCCGCGGCTTACGCAACCCTCGGGCCGGCGGCACCACCGCCCGCGGCCGGAGTCGCCGGTATGCAGTCCCGGCACCGGCCCCGCCACCGACCCTCACCAGCCGGCGAAGAGTGACACCAGGACCACGACCAGATTGTATAGCGCATGGGCGGCCATGGGAGCGTAAAGCGAATCCGTTTTCTCATAGAGATAGGCCAGCACCATGCCCACCAGGACCAGGGACATCATATAAAGGGGCTGGAAATGCAACGCCCCGAAGATCACCCCGTTCACCGCCACGGCGGCACGCGGTCCCATCTTCCTGCGCAGGGCGGAGTAGAAGAGCCCCCGGAAGAAGATCTCTTCGAAGACGGGGGCCAGCAGGACCACCACCACGATCACCAGGGCCAGCTCACCCGCTCCCATGCCCCTCAACTGCTCGGTCTCCCCCGCCGAGGGCGGCCTTCCCGCGATGATATAGAAAAGAAAGTAGAGGGCGAGGAAGGCGGCATAGCTCAGGGAGAGCGCCGCGGCACCCCCCGCCAACGCCGAGAGCAGCGTCCTCCCCGGCCGCCCCCACACCAGCCCCAGCTCTTCCCGCCCCCTCCCGTGACGTCTCAGTATCCAGCCCGCGCAGAGCAGGATGAGGGGACAGAAGAAGAGGGCGTAGGCGAGGTAGTTGTAGAACAGCGGGTTGTCGGTGGTGAGGAGAAGGGCCACGCCCGTGAGGTTGTAGATCCCGAAGATGGCAAGAAGGGCCGCCGCCACCTCGGATAGCCTCCAGTCCGCCCTCCACCAGCGGTGTTCCCGAGGGTCATCCGGCTCGGGAGGCTCCGCCACCGGTGCGGCGTGGCGGGGAGGGGGCGGGGGACGGAAAGGGCCGGACGTCCTTGAACCGGGCGTCGGGAAAGGGGGTGGCGGGCAGGGCGCGCTCCCCGGCGGCGGGGGTGGCGGGACGCGGAACCCTCCCCACGGGAGTGGAAACGGGAGCCGCGCGGAACACGGTGGACAGTGATGTCGGATGCCCACCAGTCGGTCGCACTCGGAGCACACCGTCCGCCCGCAGGACACGCAGCGGGCCACCGCACGGCTCTGGGGATGCCAGAAACAGCGCGGCCAATCCCGGTGTCCGCCCCCGACCTCCCTGCCCTCCCCCGCCATTCAGGTCTCCAGGACCAGCTCCGCTATCTGCACCGCGTTGAGGGCGGCGCCCTTGCGGAGGTTGTCGGCCACCACCCAGAGGTTCAGGGCGCGGGGGCAGGAGAGGTCGGCCCGGATGCGGCCCACGTAGCAGGGGTCCTTCCCGGCGGCGTCCACGGCCAGGGGGTAGCGGAAGGCCTCGGGGTCGTCCACCACCTCCACCCCCGGCGCCGCGGCCAGTATCCGCCTGGCCTCCTCCGGGGGGATGGGCTCCTCGAACTCCGCGTTCACCGACTCCGAATGGCCCACGAAGACGGGCACGCGGACCGTGGTGGCGGATACCGGGAGGTCCGGTATCCCCATGATCTTCCTTGTCTCCTCCACCATCTTCATCTCCTCTTTGGTGTAACCGTTGGGGAGGAAGACGTCGATGTGGGGCAGGCAATTGAAGGCGATGGGGTGGGGATAGACCTCGGGGACCAGGTCCTCGCCCCTGAGCACCGCCTCCGTCTGGACCCGGAGCTCCTCCACCGCCTCCTTCCCCGTCCCGGACACCGACTGGTAGGTGGAGACCACCACCCTCCGCAGGGGAGAGCGGTCGTGCAGGGGCTTGAGCACCACCACCATCTGGATGGTGGAGCAGTTGGGGTTGGCGATGAGCCCCCGGTGTTGGAAGGCCGCCCGGGGATTGACCTCGGGGACCACCAGGGGCACCTCGGGATCCATGCGGAAGGCGCTGCTGTTGTCCACCACCAGAGCCCCGGCGCGCACGGCATGGGGGGCGAAACGCCGGGAGACCTCCGCCCCGGCGGAGAAAAGGGCGAGGTCGATGCCCTCGAAGGACCCTTCGTCCAGGACCTGGACCTCGATCTCCTCTCCCCGGAAGGGAAGGCGTCTTCCCCGCGAGCGCTCCGAGGCCAGGAGGCGCAGCTCGGAAACGGGGAATCCCCGTTCCTCCAGGATCTCCCGCATGGCCATCCCCACCATGCCCGTGGCCCCTACCACGGCCACCCGGTATTCCCTTCCCATGGCCACCGCCTCCGGTCGGATTCCCCGACTCAAGCCCGCATGACCACGCCGCGGTCCAGCCCGAACTTGGAGTGGATGGCCCTCACCGCCTTCTCCACGTCCTGGGCGCGGATGACGCAGCTTATCTTGATGGTCGAGGTGCTGATCATCTCGATGTTGATGTCGTTCTCCGCCAGGGCGGAGAACATGTCCGCAGCCACCCCGGGATGGGTGCGCATGCCCGCCCCCACCAGGCTCACCTTGGCGATGTCCCGGTCCACGCTCACCCCGCCCGCCCCCAGCTTCTCGGCCACGGCGGCGGTTATCTCCTCCGCCTTCTGCAGGTCTTCCTTGTTCACCGTGAAGGAGATGTCCGTGCGCTGGTTCTCGCTCACGTTCTGGATGATCATGTCCACGTTGATGTTCTCCGCCGCCAGGGCCTTGAAGAGGGCGGCGGCCACGCCCGGGCGGTCCGGCACGTCGAAGACCGTCACCTTGGCCTCGCTCACGTCGTGGGTGACGCCGCTGATGATGGCCTTCTCCATGCGCTCGTCCTCTTCGGTTATCCAGGTGCCTTCCTCCTGGGAAAAACTGGATCTCACGTGAATCACCACCCCGTAGTTCCTCGCGAACTCCACGCTGCGCAGCTGCAGGACCCTGGCGCCCGTGGCGGCCATCTCCAGCATCTCCTCGTAGGATATCCGGCTCAGCTTCCGGGCCTCGGGCACCAGGCGAGGGTCGGCGGTGTACACCCCGTCCACATCGGTGTATATCTCGCACACCTCCGCGCCCAGGGCGGCGGCCAGGGCCACCGCCGTGGTGTCCGACCCGCCCCGGCCCAGGGTGGTGATCTGGTCGTCCAGGGAGACGCCCTGGAAACCGGCCACGATCACCACGCTGCCCTTCTCCAGCTCCTCCAGGATGCGCCCCACCTTGACGTCCAGGATCTTGGCCCGGGTGTGAGCGCTGTCGGTGACGATGCCCACCTGGGCGCCGGTGAAGGAAATGGCCTCGTGCCCCAGCTCGTGCATGGCCATGGAGAGCAGGGCCACGGATATCTGCTCCCCGGTGGCCAGGAGCATGTCCATCTCCCTGGCCCGCGGCCGGGGTGTGATCTGGTAGGCCAGCTCCACCAGCCGGTCGGTGGTGTCTCCCAGGGCGGAGATCACCGCCACCACGTGGTAGCCCCGGCGGCGGGTGTCCGCGATGCGCCGGGCCACGTTCATTATCTTCTCCGTGTCGGCCACCGAGGAGCCGCCGAACTTCTGCACCAGGATCCGCTGTCTTTCCATCTTCCAAAAATTACCTATCGATTGGCGAAGCCCCTTCCGGGGCTTTTTCTTTTTTTACGCCCGGGCCCGGCGGCTGTCAAGGCGTCAGAGCTCGTGCCTTCCCTTGAGGGCCCTGCCCAGGGTGACCTCGTCCGCGTACTCCAGGTCCCCTCCCACCGGCAGGCCGCTGGCGATGCGCGTGGCGCGCACCCCCAGTGGCTTGAGGAGGTTGGCCAGGTACATGGCCGTGGCCTCGCCCTCCACCCTGGGGTTGGTGGCGATGATCACCTCCCGGACCCCCTCGCGGCGCACCCGGTCCAGGAGCTCCCGGACGCGCAGCTCCTCCGGGCCTATGCCGTCGATGGGGGAGATGGCCCCGCCCAGGACGTGGTAAAGCCCTCGGAACTCCCCCGTCCTCTCCACGGCCACGATGTCCTGGGGGCGCTCCACCACGCACACCAGGGCCGGGTCGCGCCGCGCATCCGCGCAGTACTCGCAGAGTTCCCCCTCGGCGAAATTGAAGCAGCGTCGACAGTAAGATATCCTCTCCCTCGCTTCCAGTATGGCCTGGGCCAGGGAGCGCGCCTCCTCGGACGGGATCTTCAGGATGTGGAAGGCGAGCCTCTGAGCCGTCTTGGGGCCCACGCCGGGTAGTTTGGAAAGTTCTTCCACCAACCTGGCCAGGGGAGGCGTGTACAGCACTTCCCCCTCCTAAAAGAGTCCGGGTATCTTGAGGCCTTTGGTGAAGGCTCCCAGCCTCTCCTCCGCCAGCTCGCGCGATTTCCTGAGCGCCTCGGTCACCGCCGCCAGGACCAGGTCCTCCAGCATCTCCACGTCCTCGGGGTCCACCGCCTGGGGGTCTATCTTTATCTCCAGTATGTTCTGCTGGCCGTCGGCCACCGCCTTCACCGCCCCGCCTCCGGAGGTGGCCTCCACCCTCTCCTGGGCCAGGGCCTCCTGCGCCTCCAGCATCTGGCGCTGTAGCTTCTGGGCCTGTTTCATCATCTTCTGAAGGTTCCCGTTCATGTCAGACCTCCTCGTCCCCCGCCTCCGCTGCGCCGGGCTCTCCGCCGGCGCCCCACTGGAGCGGGACCTCACTCCCGAGTCATTCCTTGAGCTTTATCTCCTCCACCATCTCGGCGCCGAACAGGTCCTGGATCATCTTGACCTTGCCGGCCTCCGAGGCCCCGGTCTCCTTTCCCCCCGGGGCGGCGGCATCTCTCTCCACGTCCTCCGGCGCACGCCGCGCGGCCTTGTCCGACCTCCCCGCGGGAGCCCCTTCCCGCGCTTCTCGCGACGGGGCCTCGGGCTCCTCCCCCATCGCGGCCCGCCCGGGTCGGGCGGGGGCCCGGCGGGGCACCTCCGCCCGGGATGAGGCCTCCGGACCGACCCCCTCCCCCTCCAGGACGGCGCTCACCCGAAGCGGCCTTCCCAAGACCTCCAAAAGAGCCTGCTCCACCACTCGCCTGTGGTTCTCCTTGCTCATTTCACCGCAGTGAAAGGAGCGGTCGGGGGGGAAGGAGATCACCAGCTCGTCGCCCTCCACGCGCAGTGGCTTTCCCTCCAGTAGGAGGGCGTGGGTAGGGACCTTTATCTCCCTCACCCTCTCCTTTACCGCCGCCCAGGACCTCCTCACTGCGGCCAGCTCCGGGCTCCCGGCCTGGGAACCGCCGCCGGGGGGCGCGGCGGCCCTTTCCCGGGCCTCCACATCAGGCGCGGTCCGCGGCGGCCCTTCTTCCGACGGCCTCGCCTCTTCCTCCCGAGCCCGTTCCTCCCGCTCCTCGGAAGAAGCCCCCTTCCCGGCCTCCGCCGCGGCGGCTTTCCCCGTGGGGCCGTCGGGGGCCGCGGCCACAGGCCTGGCCGGGACCGGGGCGGCGGCCCGGCCCTGCGCCGCCCTCTCCACCATCGCCTCCAGCCTGCGCAGGCGGGCGAGGATGGCCTCCGGGGTGCCCTCCAGATCCTCGCGGGCCATGGATATAAGGGCGCTCTCCAGCACGAGGCGGGGGGAGGAGGAGCGCTTCATGTCCTCCCTGGCGCGCCCCATGGAGGCGATGAAATGCAGGGTCCTCTCCGGCGAGAGCCGGGAGGCCTGATCGCGCAGGCGTTGCAGCGAATCCTCGTCCACCTCGAGGTCCGCCGCCCGGAGGTCGGCGTGCTGGAGGAGGAGCACCTTGCGGAAATGCTCCTCCAACTGCGCCGCGAGGTGCGCCAGGTCCCTCCCCTCCTCGTGCGACCTCTCGATCGCGGAGACGAGCGCCCGCGGGTCGCCCGCAATGAGGGCCTCTCCCACCTCCAGGAGCAGCTCGTCCTCTATGAGCCCCAGGAAGTTCGCGGCGTCGGATTCCTCGACCACCCCTTCCCCGTAGCTGGCCATCTGTTCCAGCGTCACCAGGGCATCGCGCACCGATCCCCCGGCGCGGCGGGCGACCAGGCGCAGCGCCTCCGGAGTGACCCGGTAGCCTTCCTCCTCGGCGACCCGCTGCAGGTGCTCGGCAAGAAGGGCTACAGGGACGCTCCGGAAATCGTGCCTCTGGCAGCGGGAGAGGATGGTCTGCGGGAGCTTGTGGGGCTCGGTGGTGGCCAGGACGAAGACCGCGTGCGCCGGCGGCTCCTCCAGCGTCTTGAGAAAGGCGTTGAAGGCTTCCCTGGTGATCATGTGGGCCTCGTCCAGGATGTACACCTTCACCCTCGAGGAGGCCGGGGCGAAGACGACCCTCTCCCGCAGCTCCCGGATGTCGTCTATCCCGCGGTTGGAGGCGGCGTCAATCTCCACCACGTCCACCGATGTGCCGTCGGTGATGGCGCGGCAGGCGGGACACCGGTTGCAGGGCTCGGGGGTGGGCCCCTCCTCACAGTTCAGGGCCTTGGCCAGGATGCGTGCGGTGCTGGTCTTTCCCGTCCCTCGAGGTCCCGCGAAGAGGTATGCGTGGGCGATGTTCCCGGAGCGGATGGCGTTGGCCAGGGTGCGGGTCACGTACTCCTGCCCCAGCACCTCCTCGAAGGTCTGCGGGCGCCACTTCCGATAAAGAGACACGTAGGTCAACTTCCGCCTTCCCCCGGCTTTCCAACGACCGCCACGGCGGGTAAATCGGGCAAATATATGTGATCGTGCACCCGCCTTCGACTCCCGGCCCCGAGCGCTACGCCGGTAGCCTGCTCCGGTCAGGTTGGTCTGCGGCGCCCGGGAAGATTTGCTTACCGCTGCTTCCTTCCGGACCTGACGGGGTTCGCAAGTTCCCGTCGCGCAGGACCCGACCTTCAACGCCGCTTGCCGGCGCGCCATACTCAAGGCCGGAGAGCCTCAGTTGGGAATTAAGCCCCGCTATAGCGGATTGCGGGTACAGGGCACCGCTAGCTCCCCGCCTAGCACGATCACGACATAAGTATAACACGTCGCCGCGGCATCCGCCGCCGGGGCGAACCGCCCTCCGCAAGACGCCGCACCACGAGCCCGTCCACGCCTCCACCGCCCATCGGCCGCCGGGCAATCCCCCTCGGAGGAGGCGGCCCACCGGCGAGCCTGCCGCCGGCGGGAAGGGGATGCGGGCCGGCGTGTATAATAAGGGTTGAAAAGGGAGGCTGGATGAACGAGGAATCGGCAAGGGAAAGGGTCTCCACCGGCATCCCCCGGCTCGACGAGATGATGGACGGCGGGCCTTACCGGGGTTCGGTGACCCTGGTGCTGGGGGCGCCGGGCACTGGAAAAACCTGCCTGGGACTGGAATTCATCGCCAGAGGCGCGGAGGAGTTCGGGGAGCCGGGGCTCATCGTGACCTTCGAACACTTCCCTAAGAAACTCCTGCGCGACGCCCTGTCTCTGGGGTTCGACCTCCAGGACCTGGAGCGCAGGGGGCTTGTGCGCATCCTCTTCACCTCGCCGGAGATCTTCTTCGAGCAGGCGCAGGCCCCCGGGGGGCTCTTGGACACCATGGTGCAGGAGCTGGGGGCGAGCAGGATCCTGGTGGACTCCATCTCCCACCTGGAGAGGCTCACCCGCGACCCGGTGAAGATGCGGGAGGTGGCCTTTACCTTCACCAACGCCCTCCTCCGTCACGGCCTCACCGCCCTGGTAACCCAGGAGGATCCGGGGATCACCGGGGACATGGCCGCCGCGCAGTACGGCATCTCATATCTGGTCGACGCGGTGATCATCCTGCGCTATGTAGAGCTGGATTCCTCCATTTCCAGGGCCATACTTGTGCTCAAGCAGAGGGCCAGCTCGCACGACAAGTCCATAAGGGAGTTCAGCATCACCGAGAAGGGGATACGGATAGGCGATCCTTTCTCCGACCGGGAGGGGGTGCTCTCCGGCCTTCCCCGTAAGAGGGAGATAGAGGCCTTCGTGGAGGTGTTCGGTCCCAGGGGGAAGGGCGGGAAGGGGGAGGTGAAGTAGGTGCCGGAAAAGATCCTCATCGTGGACGACGACCGCGAGATGGTGGAGCTCATCGAGCTCTTCCTGGGGAACGCTGGATACACCACCATCTCCGCGTTCTCGGGCGAGGAGGCCTTGGAGAAGACCTTCCGGGAGAAGCCCGACCTCATACTCCTGGACATCATGATGCCAAGGGTGGACGGGTGGGAGGTCCTCCGCCGCATCAAGAACGACCCCCAGGCCAAGGACACCCCGGTGGCCTTCATCACCGCCCGCACCCAGAACATCGACAAGATGATCGGGCTCTCGGTGATGAAGGCGGCTGGTTACATCACCAAACCCTTCAGCAAACAGGAGTTGCTCACCGAGGTGAGGCGCATCCTGGACGAGCGCAGGCGCGGTCCGGGCTCCGCTTAGGGGCCCGGGGACGGGTTCGGACCGAAGGGGAAGACGGTGACATCCTACGATTGGCTGAGGACCTTCTCCCTCTTCCTGTGGTTCTACAACACCTCCGCCACCGGGCTGGTGCTGCTCTACTTCTACGGGATATGCCGCCTGGCGGAGGACAAGTTCGGCGGGCGGACCTACGCCTCGCTCATCATACCCTTCTTCATCCTCATGGGGGTTAGCACGTTCATCTTCTCGGTGGGCGAATCGGTGGTTGCCATATATTTCCATTTAGCCATCTGGCCGGCGCTGGCGGGCGCCTGCCTCTTCACCGTGGTCTACCGGACCTACCGCCTGATGCTGGGAAGATGATCTACCTGTCCTCGTCGCTGTACATCATCGGCCCCCTCTCGGTGGTGGCCATGCTGCTGCTGCTCATGTCCCTGAGCCGGCGGCTGGGGGAGGCTCTGGAGATCCCTCCTTACTACCGCCTTTTCGCCGTATCGGTCTTCTTCTTCCTCCTCCCGCTGCCCGTTTCCTGGGTCCTCCTCATGCTCAGGGCCTGGGGGCTCCCGGACCCCGGACCCCGCACGGGACTGGCGATCAAGCTGGTGGTGGCCTCCATACCCATGACCGTGGCCATCACCTTCGCCCTGCCCGTGGTGGCCAGGTACTGGAGCTGGATCTGGGGGGAACTCCGCCGCGCACACCGGGAAGAAGGTGAGGGGGATGAAGAGGAGCGTTAGCGCGCGCTTCATCGCCGCCACGGCGCCTTTTCTCCTGTCTCTCCTCTGTCTGGCCTTCGCCGCCGCGGGCTGGAGGGCGGCCGGGGCGGCCTTCGCCGCCCTGACCGCGGCCTCGCTCCCCCTGTCCGCCCTGTACCTTTCGAGGGCCTCCGGCAGGCGAGCCCGCCCCGCGCCCTCCCCCGCGGTCCCCTGGGAGACCTATCTCTCCCTACTCCCCGCCCCTGCGATCCTGGCGGACGGGGGAGGGAGGATCCTGGCGGCCAACGAAGCAGCCCGCGCCCTTTGCCGCGAGGCGGGGAGGAGGCGCGGCCCGGAGCCGGGCGACTCCCTCGACGAGGCCTTTCTCCCGCCCTATTTCGGGAGCTGGACCCTCTATCTCGAGAAGGCGCGGAGGGAAGGCGGCAGCCTTGGGCGTGATCTCGAACAGTACCACCTCGAGGACCGCTCCGGGGTGTGCCGGGTGTGGATAAGCCGGGCCTATGCCGCCTCCGCCGGCGGGCGGAAGGAAGACCTCTTCTTGGTGCTGGTGGAGGACGTTACCGCCGAGGCCCGGGAAAGGGCGGCCCTCAGAGAAGCCTCGGAACGCGAGGCGGGCATCTTCGAGAGCGTGCCGGTGAGGATCGCCGTCCTGGACCGCAACTTCCGGATTCTGCGCTGCAACCGTCCCATGCAGGAGTGGGTGAGCGAGGCCATGGGGATCGACCCCCGGGAACTGGAGGGGCTACCGGCTCTGGACATCATGCCCCAGGAGTTCCGTGCCCACTGGAAGCACATCCTGCGCCGGGTACTGGTGGAGGGACGCTCCTTCGAGCAGCCCAGGGTGCACCAACAGGTAGGGGGGGTGGATTACTTCCACCGCGTTCGCCTCCACCCGCTGCTCGACGAACAGGGCAACGTGAGGGAGGCCCTCCTCCTCTTCGAGGAGGTGAGCGAATACGTGCGCCTGGAGCGCCGCCTGGCCGAGACCACCGACTACCTCAACCTGCTCATCGAGAGCCTCAACGACGGCTTCTACGCCATGGACGCCGACGGGCGCTTCACCTTCTGCAACCAGGCCTTCCTGGACATGCTGGGCCTAGCCCGTCCCGAAGAGCTCATGAACAGACAGCCGCAGGACGTCGTGGCTCCGGAGGAGGTGGACAAGGTGGGGAGGATGATGGAGCGGCGGCGTCGGGGGGAGAAGGTCTTCTTCGAGACCTTCCTGCTCCGCTCCGACGGAGTCCGTCTTCCGGTGCAGATCAGCTCGGCGCCCGTCTTCCGGGGCGGGAACATGGTGGGCATCGTGGGCATCGCCCACGACCTCAGCGAGCGAAGGCGCCTGGAGGCCATGGTGGAGCAGAGCCATCAGGACCTGGAAAGGGCCTACGAGGAGCTCTCCATACTGGACAAGATGAAATCGGACTTCATCGCCGTGGCCTCGCACGAACTGCGAACGCCCCTCTCCATCATCAAGGGATACGCCGACGCCTTCCAGTTCGGGGAACTGGGCGAACTGACACCCTTCCAGATGGAGAAGATCCGGATAATCAACGCCCGCGCCGACCAGATGACCAAGATAATCAACGAGCTCCTGGACATCACCCGCCTGGAGGAAGGCCGCCTGGTGGGGAAGAGATGGCCGGCGCCCGTGGAGGAGCTCGTCTCCAACGCGGTGTCCGAATACGGCAACCAGGCGGCGGAGAGGGGGCTTTCCCTGGTCAGCTCTGTGGAGGAGGGGCTCCCCCCGGTCAGCGTGGACGTGTGGAGGGTCCACCAGGTGCTGGAGAACCTCATCGGCAACGCCATCAAGTTCACCCCTCCGGGCGGGACGGTGGAGGTCTCCGCCCGCCGCTCCTCCGAGGAGGGGATGGTGGAGTTCGAGGTCCGGGACACCGGGCCGGGCATCCCCCTGCACGAGCAGAAGAGGCTGTTTACCATGTTCTACCAGGTAGAGACCGACACCACCCGCTCCGCCGGGGGCCTGGGGCTGGGGTTGGTCATATCCAAGGGTATCGTGGAAAGCCACGGCGGTCGCATCTGGGTGGAAAGCGAGCCGGGAAAGGGTTCCTCCTTCAAGTTCACCCTTCCCATCCACGAGGAGGAATGAGGCATGCGGCCCATCGCCCGGGGGGACCGCGGACCTGCGGTGGCCGATGTCCAGAAGAGGCTGCACGAGCTGGGGTTTTCGCCGCCGGGTATGGAGGCGGAGATGCGCGAGCATCGCTTCGGGGAGGCCACGGAGGAGGCGGTGCTCCGCTTCCAGTCCTCCCGCGGCCTGCGCCCGGACGGCCGCGTGGACGAGGTCACCTGGCGCGAGCTGGTGGAGGCCTCCTTTCGTCTCGGCGACCGCTTCCTCTACCTGCGCGTGCCGCCCTTCCGCGGCGACGACGTCAGGGAGCTCCAGTTCTACTTGAACCGTCTGGGGTTCAACGCGGGCCGCGAGGACGGCATCTTCGGCCAGGACACCGACCGGGCGCTTCGGGCCTTCCAGCACGACATGGGCCTTCCCGTGGACGGGATCGCCGGGACCTCCACCATCTCCTGCCTCCTCCGGTTGAAGCACGCGGTGAAGGAGACCAGCGTGGCCGTGGTCCACGAGACGCTGCGGGACGACGAGGACCGTGGCCTCGGGGAGCGGCTGGTGGTCCTGGACCTGGATCCCGAGCAGACCGGACTCGCAGACGCGCTCCGCGAAGCCTCGTCGGCTCTGCATCGTATGGGAATATATTCCATATTGACCGGGGGCCCGGAAGCCCCCTCCCCGGAGAGCCAGCGCGCCCAGGCGGCCAACCAGAAAGGGGCGGACGCGGTCATCGGCTTCCGGCCCGGCGACTCCGACCGGGTGATGGTGTTCTTCTATGGGAGCAGGGACTACCTCTCTCCGCGCGGTAGTCGCCTGGCCGCGCTGGTGGCCTCGCGGATCGCGGAGGCGCTCGGCGTGCCCGTGAGCTCCCCCCAGGCCCGGAGCTATCCCCTGCTCAGGGAGACCCGCATGCCATGTGTGGTGGTGGAGTGGCCTCCCCGCCTGGAGGCGGTCCCCGGCCTGGGTGCGGCCCTGGCGGAGGCGGTAGCCGCCTATTTCCGGCCCTCTGATGGGGAGGGTTGAGCCCGTCTTGACCCCCGAAACGGCGCGGCGGTAAAGGGTATCGCGGCGAGATGACGGGTGGGCGAAAAGCGTGGCGGGGCCTCAGGAGGGAGGGGGCTCGACGTCCTCTATGACCACCTCGACCTCCTCCACCCTCACGTCGGTGAGCCCCTCCACGTATTCGCGGACCTTCTCCCTCACCTCCCTGGCCAGAGAGGGGAAATTGATGCCGTATTCCACCCTCAGGTGGACCCCCAGGCGGTAGGCCCCTTCCGCCTCCTCCACCTTGACGCCCTTGTGCACGAACTCTCGCCTCACCTTGGAGGCCAGGCTGTCCACCGGGCTCCGGTAACAGGAGACCACCCCGGGGACCTGGCAGGCCGCCTGAGCCGCCAGGGTGGCGATGGCCTCCCGCGAGACCTCCACTTTCTCTCCCTTCATCGCTCCCTCACAGCCTCTTGGTCCCGTGTTTTATGGAGCTGATGACCACCGTCCCGTCGGAGACGTGGAACCGGAGGGTCCTCCCGTAGTTGCCGCCGGTATCCTCCGCCACCAGGGGTATCTTCAGCTCCCGGAGCGTCCTTCTGGCCGCCTCCACGTTACGCTCGCCTATCTGCATGCCGATGGCCGGCCCGGGGACGTTCTTGGGGTTGGTGGCTCCGGGGATGGTGAACATGCACGCTCCGCCGGCCATCTTGGCCTTTATATCCTTGCGGCGCGACCCCAGTTTCTCCATCTCCTCCACCACGGCGCGGATGGCGGTGTCCGCGTACCGGCCCGGCTTCCCCGGCCTGCTCACGGCCCTGGAATCGGGGAGCATGATGTGCGCCAGGCCCCCTATCCTCCTCTTCTCGTCGTAAAGGACCACGCCCACGCAGCTGCCCAGGCCGAAGCTGGCCAGGACGTGGGGGTTGTGGGTCACGAAGTACTCGGCCACGCCTACGTTGACCACTTCCTCGGTCAGGCACTCCTCGGTCAATCCGCGGTCACCCCAAGCCTTCCCAGGATGATGTCCAGGGACCCCAGGTCCGGGAAAAGGATCAGGTGGCCCCTTATCCTGTGTTGCAGGACATCGAACTCCGTCTCGATCACCAGCACGTAATCCTCGGACTGGCTTATCTCCACCAGGATGAAATCGATGATGGCCCCCGCCATGTCCATGGCGAATCCGGGCACCGAGGGCTTGAGCAGGATTCCGGTCATCTGGGAGAGCGCGTTGAGATAGGAGCCGGCCAGTATGCTCCCCGTCTCCTGGAGCGCTGACTGCTCCACCACCGTCAGCTCCCCGCCCTCCGTGCCGGAGACCATGAGGTGGGCCAGCTCTCTGGCGCTGTGCTCCTCGAGGAGCAGGAGCATGCTGCCCGAGGCGTCCCCGCTGATGTGCAGGTAGATCCCCACCACCGGCGTCTCCGCCCCGCCCACCAGGTCGGAGACCTTGACCAAGGGGACGAGGGAAGCGCGAGGGACGCTCAACATGACCTTTTTATCCACCATGGTGGAAAGGGCTACGGCGGCGTTACCGGAGCCGATGTTCCCCACTTCCCTCAAGGCGTCCAGCTGGAGGGGGGTGAGCCCTTTCCTCTCGGCCATGGATCCTCCTTTCCGCGAGCTCGTGTCCGACGCCCTGTATTATCAGGATATCAGGCTGGGTATGTCCAGTATGAGGGCTACCTCCCCTGTCCCCAGGATAGTGGCGCCTCCGAATCCCTTTATCCCCTTCAGGAACTTGTCCAGGCTGGTGATGACGATCTCCTGCTGTCCCAGCAGTTCGTCCACGGCCACGGCCACCGTGCGCGGCGCCGCCTCCACAACCACCACCGGGAAGGCGCCATGGCCATCCTCTTCGGGAAGTCCGAGGAAACGGGCCAGCCTCACCAGGGGCAGGGTCTCGTCGCGGAGGAAGATGACCTCCTGGTTGGAGACGTATCTTATCTCGTGCGCGGAGACCACCGCCGTCTCCGATACCGCCCCCAGGGGTATGGCGTAGGTCTCCCCCCGCACCCTTACCAGCAGCGCCTGGATGATGGCCAGGGTGAGAGGCAGCTTCATGGCGAAGGTGGTCCCCTCACCCTTGACCGTCTGCATCACCAGCATCCCGCCCAGGGACTCCACTTTGTTGCGCACCACGTCCAGCCCCACTCCCCGCCCCGAAACCCCGCTCACCTCCTTTGCGGTGGAGAAGCCCGGCGTGGTGAGAAGGCGCAGCATGTCGTCCTCGGTGAGGCTCTTCTTCTCCTCCGGGTTGACCAGCCCCGCACGCACCGCCGCCTCGTATATCTTGCGTTCGTCGATGCCCTGACCGTCGTCGGAGACCTCGATGGACACGTAGTTGCGGTCTCTGCGGGCGGCGAGTCGGATACTCCCCCTCCGGGGCTTGCCCCGCGCCTCCCTCTCCTCCGGGCTGTCTATCCCGTGGTCCACCGCGTTGCGCAGGAGGTGCATGAGCGGGTCGCTTATCTCGTCCAGGATGGTCCGGTCCAGCTCGATGTCCCTGCCCTCCATGGTGAAATCGATCTCCTTGCCCCGGCTCTTGGCCAGGTCGCGCACCATGCGCGGAAAGCGGTTGAAGATGTGATCCACGGGGACCATGCGCGTCTTCATAACCTCGTCCTGGAGGTCCGCCGTGAGGCGGGCCATCTGTGCCAGGGCTTCCTTGAGCTCGGGGATGTTGTAATTGGAGGCTATCTCCTGGAGCCGGGTGCGGTTTATTACCAGCTCCCCGATGAGGTTCATGAGGTTGTCCAGCCTGGCGATGTTCACCCTCACGCTTTGGGTGCGCACCGGTGCGGGCATCGGATGCTCGGGCTCGGGAACGGGCTCTGCGGCCGGCTCCTTCGGGGCCTCCCGCGGCGCTTCCTCCGCTTCCGCCGCCCCTTCCTCCCGGGCCGCGGCGCCCTCCCCCGCTGGGAGGAATTCCACCTCCGACACCTCGGCGATGGTCATGAGGGCGCGGCGCAGATCCTCCTCGCTCTCCGCGGTGAGCAGGCTGACCTCGAAGGAGCGCTCGAACTTCTCGTCCTCCAGCTCTTCCATGGAGGGCTGGGACCCGGTGATCCTCCCCGCCCTGGACAGCTTCTTGAAGATCATGAACACCCGAACCGATTTGAGGGCGCAGTCCCGGTCCAGGGTCACCCTCAGGCGCACCTCCCTCTCCCCTCCGCGCGGCCTTTCCGTCAGCCCCTCCTCGGGAGCGCCCGTCTCCCCGCGCTCCTCAGCGCGCAAAGGTAGGGTGGCGGGGCGGGTCTCCGCCCCCCGGCCTCCGCACACGGCCACCTGGTAGGGAGCCTTTCCCTCCCCGTAAGCCTCCCGCAGGGCCTGGATCACCGGCTGGGTGTCCACGGTCCGGCCGCTCTCCTCAGCGATGGCCGCGACCATGGACCCCAGGAGGTCGAGGCAGCTGAAAAGGAGGTCCACGGTCTCCGTGGTGGCCTCGATGTCCCCGCTGCGCAGTCCGTCGAGGACGTTCTCCATCTCGTGGGTCAGCTCGGTGAGCTGGTCGAAGCCCATGGTGGCGGACATCCCCTTAAGGGTGTGCGCGGAGCGGAAGATCTCGGTGATCACGTCCGGGTTGCCGGGGTCCTTCTCCAGCTCCACCATGGCCTGGTTCAGGGACTCGAGGTGTTCCTGGGCCTCGTTGATGAACAGTTCCTTGTACTGGGAAACATCCATGTCCACGGGCCGTCACCTCGCGGCGTCCTTCTCCGGCTCCCCCAGCAGCTCCAGGATCTTCTCCGGGATCTTTTCCAGGCTCACCACCCAGTCCACGAGGCCCCGGTCGATGGCCACCTTGGGCATGCCGAACACCAGGCAGCTGGCCTCGTCCTGGGCGATGGTGATTCCGCGGTTCCTCTTTATCCTCTCCAGCCCCCTGGCTCCGTCCGATCCCATCCCGGTCATGATCACCCCCACCGTGCGCGGGCCGAAGGTCTCCGCGGCGGTGATCATGGTGGTGTCGATGCGCGGCGTGGCGCCGGTGCGGTTCGGGGAATCCACAAGCTCCACCCTCCCCAGCCCGCTGCGGTCCGGACTCACCACGAGGTCCTTCCCCCCGGGAGCCACCAGAACCGCACCTGGCCTGATCTCGTCCCCATCCTCCGCCTCCCGCACGGGAAGCTCCGATACGGAGTTCAGCCGGGCGGCGAAGGAACGGGTGAAGACCCCGGGCATGTGCTGGACGATGAGCATGGCCGCCGGGATGTCCTTGGGGAACATGGGCATGATCTCCGCCAGGGCGCGCGGCCCACCCGCCGACGCCCCGATGACCACCAACTTCTCCCGTTTGCCCGCCTTCACGACCGGAAGGACCTTCTTCCTGGCGCCTGGTCTGGGATGGCCTCTCCTCACGCGTTCCCGGGCCTGGAAGGCCGTCTTTATCTTGAGGGTCACCTCCTCCCGCACCTCCTTGACCGCCGAGGGATAGTGGGAGGGCTTGGTGATGAAATCAACCGCTCCCAGCTCCAGGGCCTTGAGGGTGGCCGAGGCCCCCTTCTGGGCCAGGGCGCTGAGCATCACCACCGGGAGGGGCATCTTGCGCATGATGTATTCCAGGGCGGCGAGGCCGTCCATCTCGGGCATGTGGATGTCCATGGTCACCACGTCGGGCTGGAGCTCGGCCACGGCCCGGATGGCCTCGATTCCCGTGGAGGCGACGCCCGCCACCTCCATCTCCGGATCCGCGCTGACGATATCCCTGAGGAGTTTGCGCACCAAGGCGGAGTCGTCGACTATGAGCACCCTTATCCTGCGGGGCAAATGTCCACCTCCTCCCCTTCAGGGGAGAAACGCTCAGCTCTTGAGCGCCTTCTCGACCGCCTCGATGACCTTCGAGGGCTGGAAGGGTTTGATGATGAAATCCTTTGCCCCCGCCTCGAGCGCCTCCACCACCAGCGGTTGCTGGCCCATGGCGCTGCACATCAGGATCTTGGCATTGGGGTCTATCTTCATGATCTGCCTGACCGCCTCGATGCCGTCCATCTCGGGCATGACGATGTCCATGGTCACCAGGTCCGGCCGCATCTCCTTGTAGCGCTCCACCGCCTCCACGCCGTTCTCGGCCTCCCCGATCACCTCGAAGCCGTCCTTGGAGAGGATATCCCGTATCATCATGCGCATGAAGAGGGCATCGTCGACGATCAGAACGGTCGGCGCCATCCTCCCCTCCTTTCCCCTGGGATTCTCGGAGTCACCGGTACCCTTTTTCCTCTCAGCCATACCTCTCAGCTCCCGTCCTATCGTTTTTCGTATCCCTCCCGTGACGGACCGCCGCGCGGGCCCGGCCTTCGCCCGGGGCCGGCGTTTCTTATCTATATATCGAATATTCCCTCCCCCGACCTAAAACCCCAGGCCGGCCATCTCCTCCAGGGACAGTATCTTCGTGAGGTCGAGGAGGATGATCAGCCGGTTGTCGTGTTTCACCACGCCCCGCAGAAAGGCGGCCGAGACGTCGGCGGCCAAGGCCGGGTTGGGCTCCACCGCCTCCGAGCTGACCCGCAGCACCTCGGAGACGGAGTCCACGATCATGCCCACCTTGACCTCACCGGCCTCCACCACGATGATCCGGGTCTCGCTCCCCCTTTCCCCGGAGGGGATGTTCAGGCGCTTGGCCAGGTCGACGACGGCGATTATCTGGCCCCTCAGGTTTATGATGCCCTCCACGAAGTGGGGGCTCCTGGGCATGCGCGTGATCTCCTCCATGCGGATGATCTCACGGACCTGGGCGACCTCCACGGCGAATTCCTCCTTGCCCAGGCCGAAGACCACCAGCTGGAGCTCCTCTGCCGGTGAAAACTCAGGCATGTGCATCTCCTCCTGCGCCGACCTCGCCGGTCACGGGTTCAATATATCCCAACCGGCGACGGGCCTCAACGAAGCCGCCCCTTAAAGCTTGAACTGCCGGTGCATGGCCCTGAGCCTATTGGCAATCTCTTCCAGCTCCTGGGCGGCCGCGGTCACCTCCTCCATGGCCGCCGTCTGCTCCTGGATGGAAGCGGACACCTCTTGCGTGGAAGCGGCTGATTCCTCCGAGATGCCCGCGATGGAGCTCATGACCTCCACCACCTTGCCGCTCTTCTCGAAGATCTGCTGGGTGGCCTCGTAGATGGCGGATATCTTCTCGGCGATGGCCTTGGAGGCCTCGTCGATGTGCCTGAGCATCTCCCTTGCCTCGCCGACCACCATGTTCCCCTCGTCGGCCACAAGCGTCCCTCCCTCCATGCCCTGGATGGTGCGGTCGATGCCCCGCTGTATCTCTCTCACCAGGTTGGCGATCTGGGAGGCCGCCTTGGCCGAGCCCTCGGCAAGGTTGCGCACCTCCCCGGCCACCACGGCGAATCCCCGGCCCTGTTCCCCGGCGCGGGCCGCCTCGATGGCCGCGTTGAGGGCCAGGAGGTTGGTCTGGTCGGCGATGGAGGTGATGACGTCCACGATGAGGCCTATCTGGGTGGAGTGTTCCCCCAGCTCTCGCACGGCGTCCGCGGAGGCGTCGACGGTGGCCTTTATCTGCTGCATCTTCTCCGTGGCCCTCTGCACCGCCATCACCCCTTTGGCCACCGTCTCCTGGGCCTGCTGGCTGAACCGGCTGGCCTCCTGCGAGCTCTCCGCCACCTTGGAGATCTCGCCCACTATCTCGCTGACCGTGCTCTGGGCCTGCATGATGGCGTTGACCTGTTCCTCGGCGCCCCGGGCTAGCTGTGATATGGTGTTGGCCGTCTCCTGGGCCGTCTCCGTGGTCTCCCGGGACACCCCGGACATCATCTCGCTGGCCGAGGTGAGCTGGTCTGCGGTCTCCGCCTGTTCCCGCAGCATGGAACGCATGGAATCGGCCAGGTCGTTGAGGGCCACGGCGAAGCCCCGCAGCAACCCGCATCTCTCCTCGTCGGCGTGGACGGTAAAGTCCTTTTCGTGCAGGCGTTCCAGTATCAGGCGCAGATAACGCACGGGCAGCAGATAGACAGGTATGACGTAAAGAGCGGCCGCGGCCAGGGTCACGGATATGGCCACGAAGCCGAAGAGGAGCCCCACCAGAAAAGGGCTCCAGGAGAGCTTGGCCGCCGCATAGGCGATGCCTATGTCCAGGGCTATGCCCAGGGGAAAGACAATGGCCGAGGTGACGGCCACGAACCTCGCGACGCTCTCCGCGGTCTGCTTCGCCTCCCCATGGCGAGAGTCCATTCTTCCCCACCCCTTCCGGATATCATACCTTGAAGCCGCCGACCAGGCTGTTGAGTTTTTCAGCCATGGCCGCCAGCTCGGCGGCCGCCGCGGCCATCTCCTGCATGGAGGCGGTCTGCTCCTCAACCGTGGCGGAGGCCTCTTCGGAGGAGGCGGCCGTCTCGTCGGCGATACTGGCTATCTCCGTTATGGCCTTCAAGGCCTCCTCGTTCTCCTTCACCTGGCGCCGGGTTATCTCCGCTATCTCGTTGGCATAGCGCGAGGTGGTCTGGATGGTCACCGCGATCTCCCTCAAGGCTCTACCGGCCTTCTCCACCACCTCGGTGCCGCCCCTCACCTGCTCGATGGCCGCGTCGATGCTGGAACGCATGCGGTTCACGCCGGACTCGATCTCCCTTATGAGGTTGGAGATCTGTTCCGCCGACTTGCGCGAGTTCTCCGCCAGGTTGCGCACCTCCTCGGCCACCACGGCGAATCCCCGGCCCTGTTCCCCGGCGCGGGCCGCCTCGATGGCCGCGTTGAGGGCCAGGAGGTTGGTCTGGTCGGCCACCGAGGTGATGACGTCCACGATTATGCCGATCTGCATGAACCGCTCCTCGAGGCCGGCGCTCGCCTCCACCACCGCCTCGGCGGCCTCCCGGATCACCTCCATTGCCGCGGCGGTGTCCACTGCCGCCTCGGCCCCCCTCTGGGCGATCTCGATGGCCTCCATGGACGCCTGGTTGGAGAGCTCCGCCTTCTCCGCCATCTCCTGGATGGAGGTGTTCATGAGCTCTATGGAGTGTGAGGTCTCCAGCACCCTACGCGCCTGCTCCTCCCCTCCCTTGGCGATATGCGCGATGGTGTTGGAGATATCCTGGCTGGAGGCGTTCATCTGCTGGATGACCGCCGACATCTGCTCCGCGCTGCTGTTCAGGTCGGACGCTATGCGGCTTATCTCCGCCACCGAGCCCTGCAGGGCGCCGATCATGGCGTTGATGCTGTCGGCAAGACCGCCGAAAACCCTCCGGTCGCGGACCACGACCCGGCGGGTCAGGTCACCGTCACCCGCGGAGACCTGCTGTATCTGCCAGGTAATCTCCCTGACCGTCCCCGAGATCCACCTGAACAGGAGCAGGATCCACGCCGCCGCGGCCGCGATCTCCATGAGCAGCAGGGCGACGAAGGCCCCCCGCGCCGCCCGCAAAAGGCCCGCGGTGGAATCGGCGTTATCCCTGGCCGTTTGCAGCTCCGCGGCCTCGGCCGCGCGACGGGCACCCGATGCTCCCGCAGATAGGATGGCCAGTCCCAGAACGCACGTCGCCAGCGCCAGAACCACAAAAGCCACGCCGGCGGTAAAAGCCGCCCTCCTGGTGCTCATCCTGTGCCCGGCCTCGCCTGTGCCGACGGCCCCTTTTTCCATGTGCCCATCCCTCCGTCACCTCACCGACCGTGACCCCGGTGCGGCCAAGCCTATCGCTCCGCGTGCCGGCCCACGGCCACGTCGCCTATGGCATAATCGGCAATCAGCCATAATAGTTTTATATTCCGCCCCCGGTCCTTCCTTCCCTGAGGGGTCGCCCGAGCGTCCGAGGGGGCGTTCGCGCCCCGCCGCGGCTTCCGACTCGTTCACGGAGTTCCCGTACCTTACATATTTTCTCGGCCGACCGCGGGGTGGGTTTGCCCTGGCTTTCCGGCCTGTTCAGGGGACGTCCCGCCCTCGGCTCATCGGGCTGGAGGATGTTCGCGCCTGACCGCCGTCTGCAGGGAACGAGGCGTATCCCGGAGCGTCGTTTTTCGCAGCAGGCCTTCGATCTGTCCTGGCCCTGCCCTCTTCCCGTTCTCCGCTCCAGCGTCCTTTCCTTTCCCTCCCCGGGAACGCCCCCTGGAAGCCTCGGCATGAGCCGGCCATCCTCACGCGCCGGTTCCCCGATCCCTTGTCTCCCTTGCCCTCCCTTTTCCCGCTTCAGCCTCCGCTCCGAGGCGGGGCGTCCCCTTCCGGAAGAAAGACCCGGAGGGCTTCTCCGCGCGCCTCCCTCGTGGGGCGTCGGGAGCGGCTCCCCCTGGGGTGCCCTCAGGCCCAGGCCTCCTTTCAGATTCGGACGTAGATCCTCTCCTTCCTGCGGTAGGGCCTGAATTCAGAACCACCATGTCCTACGATGGTCTCGCTCTTCCCCAGGACCAGGAACCCGCCCGACCGCAGGCACCGGGAGAAGATGTCCAGTATCTTCTCCTGCTTCTCCCTCTCGAAATATATGAGCACGTTGCGACAAAGGACGAGGTCCAGGTGGCGCAGGGGCGGCTGGCGCACCAGGTCGAGGAGCAGGAACCGGACCGGTCTCCTGACCTCGTCCTTTACCCGGTACCCCTTTCCCTCGTGGTGGAAATACCTCCGCAGCTCCATGCCGGGCAGCAGCCTGACGCTTTCGTAATATCCAGCCCTGGCCGCTTCGATGGCCTTGTCGTCCAGGTCGGTGGCCGTGATGCGCACTGTCCAGGGCTCTTCCTGTTCGCGTCCCCTCAAGGCCTCCAGGAAAAGTATGGAAAGGGAGTAGGGCTCCTCTCCGGTGGCGCACCCGGCGCTCCAGGCCCGAAGGTTATAGGAACCGACCCGCCTCTTATAACCGATGATCTCCGGTATCACCTGGTCGCGCAGGGCCTCGAAGACGTCCGGGTCGCGGAAGAACTCCGTGACGTTGATGGTGAGGTCGTTTATGAGTTTCCCGTATTCCTCGGGGTGCTGCCTGACGTACTGGCGGTACTGGAGGAAATCCCCGCAGCCGGTGGCCCTCATGCGCACCCCTATGCGCCTGCGCAGATAATTCGGTTTGTACTGCTTGAAATCGAGACCGAAGCGAGAGCCCAGGTAGCGGAGGAGGAGCTCGAAAGCGAGGTCCTCTTCCCCCCGCAAAAACTCCCCGGTTCCGCGCACCTCTCCCGCCCCTGAACCCATCGCCCCACCATCTCCCGAAAGGCCTTCGCCGATACTGTCTCCGCGCCCGTGCGTGCGCGCTGGCCGGACGCCTCGCGGACGCAGCGGATCCTACCTGGGTTGGCTAATATTCTATCGTCCTGCGCAAAGGCTCCCTGAAGGGCCGTGGTTGTGTCCGGGGCGGGGCGGGGGTCTCTGCGGAGCACCCGTGCCTCGCTGCGCCCCACCGCCTCCTTGCGCCCTCCATAAAGGCCTCGCGAAAGACTCCCCGGGCGTGGAGTCCGCTGCGCTCGGGCCACTCCGGAACGCCCGTGCCGCTCAGCGCCGAGCCCTGGTCGCGGTGCCGGGTCCGCAGAGGATGTCCGGCATGCGGAGCACCCGTGCCTCGCTGCGCCCCGCCGCCTCCCTTCTGTTTTAACCGGAACAGCGCAGGCCTCGCAGTGTATCTCGCGGGGCGCCTTCCCCTTCCCTCCCGGCGGGCAGGGCTCCGCCCATACGCACACGAGGAGCGCTGCCGCTGGCTCTCTCCGGTGAGTACCCGATCCCCGTGCCCTGCCAGGCGGCGCCGACGCGACGACCCCCCTGTCGAGGACTCCTGCCTGTGAGCAACCGATTCGCTTGGCCGTGGGGTAAACCCATCCCCGAAACCGTCGCTCGCCAACCGCGACACCCGCCCCGCCGCCCCGATGCGCGCGGGCGTCCGATGGCCTCGGACGCATGAGGACAAACCCGTGCAGACAATGCTCGAGACGGGAGGCTTTCGGGCGCGACAGAAGCCTTTCCGACGCCGCCCGAGGAGCGGACCCGAGGCCGTCTTCCCCTCGGGAGTGCTGTATACTACATCTCATACGAAAATGCCGTCCATAGGACGCAGGGTGATGATGCCGTGACCCGGAAGTTCGTGCTGGATCCCTTCGGCGAAAAGTACGCCCACCGGACCTCGAGCATGCTCTCCTCGGAGATCCGGGACCTTCTGGCGGTCACGGCTCGGCCCGACATCATCTCCCTAGCCGGAGGCCTTCCCTACACACAGGCCATGGACCCGGACATGTTGCTGGCACTGGTGGAGGAGGTCATCCGCGAGGACCACGCCGCAGCCCTCCAGTACGGGCCCTCGGACGGATATGCCCCCCTTAAGAGGAGTCTCGTGGAGGTGATGGGCGCGGAGGGAACGCCCTGCAACCCCGAGGACATAATCATCACCAACGGCGCCCAACAGGGCCTGGAAATAATTTCCAAGATTTTCATAAATCCAGGGGACGACATAATCACCGAAGCGCCGAGTTACGTGGGTGCGCTCAACAGCTTCCTCAGCTACCAGCCGAGGATACACGCCATTCCCCTCGACGAGGAAGGGATTCTGCCGGACCGCCTGGAGGAGACCCTCCGCAGCCTCTCCCGTCAGGGCCGGAAGGTGAAATTCATATACACCGTGCCCAATTTCCACAATCCCGCGGGAGTAACCATGAGCACTGAGCGGCGCTACCGCCTCCTGCAGTTGGCCGAGGCCTTCGACTGCCTGGTGGTCGAGGACAATCCCTATGGGCTGCTGCGCTTCGAAGGAGAGCCCTCTCCCACCCTGCGCAGCCTCGACGAGAGCAGGGTGATCTACCTGGGCACGCTTTCCAAGATATTCTCGGCGGGGATGCGCATAGGATGGGTGGCCGCGCCCCATCCCATCCTGGAGAAGCTCCTGCTGGCCAAGCAGTCCGCGGACCTCTGCACCTCCTCCTTCACCCAGAGGGTGGCCCACCTCTATTTCTCGCGCCAGGACTGGCGGGGCCAGATTGGTCAGCTGGTGGAGATCTACAGGGAGCGAAGAAACGTCATGTTGGAGGCCCTGGAGGAGCATCTCTCCGGGATAGCCTCCTGGACCCGTCCCAGCGGCGGCCTTTTCCTCTGGGTCACCTTGCCGGATTTCATCAAGACCTCCGATATGCTGGCCTCGGCCATCGACGCCAAAGTGGCCTACGTCCCGGGAAGGGGCTTCTTCCCTTATCATGGGGGTGAGAACAGCATGCGCCTCAATTTCAGCTATCCCGAGCCCGAGCAGGTGTGGGAGGGCATCAGGCGCCTGTCCAAAGTGGTCAAGCGGGAGGTGGCCCTGGCCAGGGCCCTCGGCCTGGAGGGGAAGGCCGACGGCCGCCCCCGCTCGGAGGAATAGGGGGAATGGCGATGCGAATCGGCGTTCTTATGGGAGGCAGATCTCTGGAAAGGGATATCTCCCTGCGCACCGGGATCAGGGTATCACGTGCCCTGCGCGAACTGGGCCATGAAGTGGTCGAGTTCGACGTAGACGAAAATCTGGTGCCAGATCTGAAAAAGGCCTCTTTAGACCTGGTATACATAGCCCTCCACGGAAAGTTCGGGGAGGACGGCACGGTACAGGAGCTCCTGGAGATTCTGGGCATACCGTATACCGGGCCGGGGGTTTTCTCCAGCGCCATGGGCTTCAACAAGGCGCTCTCCAAGGAGGTCTTCCTCCGCAATGGCATCCCCACACCTCCCTTCTTCGTCCTCAGCGAAGCCACCTTCGAGGAGATGGGAGCCGTGGCCGCACTGTCCGTCGCGGGCGAGAAGCTTGGCTATCCCCTGGTGGTGAAGCCCGTCGCCCAGGGATCCGCGCTGGGGGTAAGGATCGTGGAGGAGGAAAGCGCCCTTCCGGAGGCGGTCCGCTCCGCCCTGCACTACGACGACAGAATCCTCCTGGAGAAGTTCGTCGAGGGCACCGAGGTCGCCGTGAGCATACTGGGCAACTCCGAGCTGGAGGCGCTCCCCGTGGTAGAGGTAGTCCCCCGCGGAGGTTTCTTCGACTTCGAGTCGCGCTATACCCTCGGGGCCACCGATTATTACTGCCCGGCACGCCTCCCCGACGAGATCTCCCGGAGGGTCGTGGAAGTCTCCCTTAAAGCCCATCGCGTCCTGGAATGCCAGAACCTCTCGCGGGTGGACATAATCGTCGACCGGGAAGGCGTGCCCATGGTCCTGGAGCTGAACATCAGCCCGGGGATGACTGAATCCAGCCTGCTCCCCCTGGCCGCGGAGGCGGCGGGGATGTCCTTCACGCGTCTGGTGGAGCGCCTGGTGGAGCTAGCCCTGGAGAAATATTCTTAAACCGAGTCGTCCTCTTCGACCCGGACACCCATCTCTCGAATGAGCCTCTTGAGGTCCTTCTCCCCTTTGAATTCGATGACTATCTTGCCCTTGCGCTTTCCCTGGATCACCTTCACCCTGGCCTGCAGGCCCGCGGAGATCAAATCGGCGTAATGCTGCAGCTGCTTCGGTTTGTCCCTCTCTCCCCGCTTCTCGGCGCCCGCGCCGCTGAGCCTCCTGCGCACCAGCTCCTCCGTCTCCCTCACGGAGAGCCCCTCCTCTATGATCCGCTTCAAAAGGGCGGTCTGGTAGGGATCTCCCTGCAGTGCCAGTAACGCCCGGGCGTGCCCCGCGGTGATCTCCTCCGCCACCACCGAAGCTTGAATCTCAACTGGAAGTTGAAGTAATCGGAGGGCGTTGGCCACCGCCGACCTGGATTTCCCCACTTTCTGGGATATCTCCTCCTGGGTCAGGCCGAACTCCTCCATGAGCTGGCGGTAGGCGGTGGCCTCCTCTATCCCGTTGAGGTCGTCTCGATGGAGGTTCTCCACAAGCGCCACCTGGAGGCATTCCGACGGCTCCGCCTCCCTGACCACCGCCGGTATGGATCTCAACCCCGCGAGTTGGGCGGCCCTCCACCTTCTCTCGCCCACCAACAGCTCGTATCCCGTCCCGGAGGGCCGCACGATGATCGGCTGCACAACGCCGTGTTCCTTCAAGGATGCGGCCAACTCCTCCAGGCTCTCTTCCTTGAACTTCTTCCTGGGTTGAAGCGGGCTCGGAGATATGCTGTCCACGGGTATCATCTCGTAGCGAGGCTGCTCCGCGGCGTTGCTCGACGAGATCAGGGCCCCGAGTCCCTTCCCCAAACCCCTTTTAGCCATGCGACATCACTTCCTTCGCCAACTCGTGATAGGCCTGCGCCCCCTTGGATAGCGGGTCGTACTCGGAGATGGGTTTACCATAACTCGGCGCCTCGCTCAAGCGGACGTTCCGAGGAATGACGGTCCGGAAGGTCTCCCTCGGATACTGTTTTCTCACCTCCTCCATGACCTGCCTGGATATGTTGGTCCTGGGGTCGTGCATGGTCAGGAGTATCCCGCCTATGCGGAGCCCCGGGTTTAGATAGACCCTTATTTTCTCGATGGTCCGCAGCAGCAGGACCAGGCCCTCGAGGGCGTAGTATTCGCATTGAATGGGGATGAGCACCTCGTCGGCGGCGGCGAGCGCGTTGACCGTGAGCAGGCCGAGGGAGGGCGGGCAGTCTATCAGAATGATGTCGTAATCCCCCTTGACGGGCTCGATTCCCTTTCTCAACCTGCTCTCCCTGGAAAGCAGGGAGACCAGCTCCACCTCCGCCCCGGCCAGGCGCAGGGAGGAGGGCGCGAGGTCCAGTCCCGGAGTGGATGTGGGGACGATGACCTCACGGAGCGGCACCTCGTTCACCAGCACGTCGTAGATCTGCTGACCGTCCAGGGAGGGCCCTATTCCGAGGCCGCTGGTGGCGTTGCTCTGCGGATCGAGGTCGATGACCAGAACGCGCCTTCCCTCCAGGGCCAGATAGGCGCCCAGGTTGATGGCCGTGGTGCTCTTGCCCACGCCGCCTTTCTGGTTGGCAATGGCCACAACCTTGGCGATGCCCCCCCGTTCCGGCACGTTCTCTTCTTCCGCCATGACCTTCACCCCTTGCCGCCCGAGACCTTTTTCAGCCCACATCGCCTGGCCTCGAGCTCCGTCCGCTTTTTGCGGTACACATCATATATATGAAGCAACCCGCTCCTGCCCTCAAGGCCGCGTCAGCCGCCATGCGGGTAGGCGACGTCGAGTTTTGGCTCAAGATTTTTTTCTGCGAATCCTCCAGGGTTTCCTTTTATCGTCTCGCCTCCCTCGGGCGCGCCTTTCT
>FWWL01002606.1_pt1 | contig 36358 bp, 30 predicted proteins | sample 2228331 | NCBI WGS metagenome assembly FWWL01 (sample SAMEA103939775, study PRJEB20133) | metagenome
GGGTGAGTGTTGAGGCAAGGGATTATTTTACAAATACACCAGTTCCTCCATTAAGTTTTTCCTCCTATACATTTCAGGAGAGCGGGGCAAAACTGGTCTTGAATATAGACCCTGCAACACTGAGGGCTGATACAAACTATAAGATAAGGTTAACCAGTTCTGTGAGTGAACCAATAAAATTTACGAATGGAGATCCGCTTCTGAGATTGACATGGGAGGGGAGTGGGAGGATTGGGTTTTGGAAGTGCCATTTACAGTGAGGATGCCAGATGGTGGAATGCCTTATATTGTGTCTTTTGGGAGCGGATTAAATGTGAGTTTAGTGCCACCACATCAGGGGGTAATACCAGTGCGTTTTTCAGAGGGGATGAGTCAGATAGTTATTCTGCCAGCCATTCTCCCTCACGGGGATTATGGGCCTTCAGAAATAGTAAGTGTATTAGGTTATCCACTATTTGTTGTGCCATCCGCACCATCTACCCGGAGAGGAGGGGAATTCCCCTGGTGGGGCTGGGAATATGAATTGAAGGATATAAGGGTAAGTTTTGTAAATTCCTATGTAACTACAATAAATGGATATTTGATTCCTGCTATTTTGAATGGACGAGCTGAGATTTCCTACCTTGATAATGATGGATTTAGCCGGTCTACGGGTTTTGTATCAAAATTACTTGAAAGAAACCCATGTGAGAACTCCACTAATCCTTTTTTGGCCCATTACAATAGTAATGAAGTAATTCCGTCCATTCATTATATAAACGACCCAGATATGACTTCACCAGTAATAATTAAAAATGCGAAAGTAGTAACTTATTTTATTGACTGTTTGGATTTTCTTACGGGAGGACAAAATTTTTAACAATTGAAGAAAATAGTAATTGCCATAATTTCAGTATGTTGGGTATTCTCTTTCAGTAGTTCCTTTTCTTATGAAGGGAACGAAGAACACTCCGGTGCAGGATGGGAGATGTCATTAAAAACAGGTATATTATTTTATAACTACGATTATCTGGGGCTTGGGGAAGTGATGATAATACCTGGCTTATCAGAAAGAGGTGAAGAAACAAAGGATATCAGAGATAATAGTGCTATTAATCTATCGGGGTTAAGTGCAGGATATAAACTTAAAAATGAATTTTTGAGAATCTCATGCTCCTTTTATCATTTACTCTCTCTCAGGGAATATGGCTTAGATTATCCTGAAACCACATGGTTTTATTCTAATCTATTCATAATAGATATTTCCAGCACCCTTGATATTATGCCATCCAAAATAGTGCATCCTTTTATCGGTATAGGCATAGGTTTGTCTATTGATTATTTAAACGGAGGTGGTGCAGGACCTGAATTTAGAATTCCTGGTGGAATAAGATTTTTGATAAACAGAAGAATAGACTTATCTCTGGAGAGCGGTTTTATGTTTGTTGGAATAAATGCTCCTTCTGGAGTAGTGAAAGGATCTCCATTACTTTTATCATTTAGCTTTTTGCTGTAATAGAACTGAGGCTCACTGGATGAGAATCGACAGAGGGAATTATAATTTTGTGCCGTAGAAACCCGGACAGGATGTAAAGAATGTAATGAAATCCATGTCTCTTACCCCAGTGTCTTTTTCGGAATGTTTATGTGCACAAAGGGAGAACTTAAAGTCTCTCCTTTTACCTCAAATGGCAGAATAACTAATCTTGGGTCCTCAAGGATAAGTTCGTAATCCATTCCGAAGATTTTGTCCTTTTCCTGCGCCTCAATCAATAAAAATATGCTTCTCGCTATACGCTGTGCCTCAAAGTGGTTATACCTGCAGGGCTCAAACCTGCAGGGAGAAGTCAGTTTATATTTCGGGTTATTCATGGTGAGAAAGGCGCAGAGATTCGCTATCTCCTTTACATCATTGAATCCAAAGGCTGGAGAGAATAATCTGTTTTTCAATGCATCTGCTGGAGCATCAAGGAAACTCTTTTTCTCAATGGAGCGCCTGAATATTTTTATGTTCGGCAGGAACTGCCAGAAGGGCAGGTTGATGTATTCCTTACCGTGAAGGGGCGCCTGCGCAAACTCAATCCTCACCTCAAAGAGTTCCATGAAATGCTCTTCATAGATGGTGTTACACCTCAGACACTTCAGCAATATCTCCTCAGGACTTGCGGAAAAGGGACCTAATGCTGAGCCACATTTTTTGCAGAGGATTGCCCCTGCCTGTATCTGAAAGTTGTTCTTCATCTAATTTTATCTCCCCCAGCAGCGAGATTTCGTAAATATTCAATCCAAAGGAAAAAATCAATGTGCCAATGATGGACAGAATTATTGTATTTAACAATGAGGAATTTTTAAAAAGTAGAAATGAAAAGAGAGTAATGAGCATATTTATAACAACAAGGGAGGCAACGCCAGCAGAATTGTCCAGTGGTGCCCTGCCATAAAGAATCTGCCGATCCACTGCATCCAGCGTAATCTGAAAAAGCCGCCCCTGATAGGAATACTTTAGATGCCAGACAGGGTAATATAGAACTGTGACATGGGACTTTATAACGCTCAGGTCTATATACTTCACTTCAAACTGACCCTGGCAGTTTAAAATCACTGTCTTTGCTATAAGTTTGCTCTCTGCCCTGGAAAGTAATTCATCCATTGTGGGCGTGGTTTCGTATATCCTGCCAAGTTTTTTTATGCTATCTCTATTGGCAAATGTAAAATCCTGTTTCATAATCTTTTTGAACTTATTCTTGAGCGTTCCTGTTCCCAGTGCGGGAAGGTCAATACCTATTCCTTCCCAGGTCTGCTTCTGTTTTAAAAGTTTTTCGTATGGTTCATCTCCAACTTTATGTTGTGTGACAATCCGTCTCTTCCCTTCAAACCTGACGGACTCTTTCATTATCGGCGTCCTTCCATATATCCAGCCCGTCACCTCACCCTCAATCATCCAGAAGGGAATAAAAAACATCTCAAGTTCTTCAAGTTTAGAGTTCCTTGCAAGGTCCCCTGGCATATTTACTGAATGGAACCATCGTTTAATATCAATTATCGCCTCGCTCTTTGTCACCTTCGGAAGGACTACAAATGATAAAATCCCGCTATCACCGGTAATTACAGAAAGGGCTCCACAATTACTGCAGAGGACCCTTCTGCTTTTATTAAAAGTAACCTCTTTTTTGCACTTCCAGCAGATTATAAAATTTCCCAATTCCCTGCCCTTTTAAAGCCGCACAAAAACCATTTTAATCAAAAGGTACGAAATAATGCCTGAACCCAGAAATATACTCAATCGGAGGAAACTGTCAGTTATGTATCTCAATTCAAGACCAAAGAGGATAGACATAAAGACAATGGAAAGAAAGAAAGCAATTGCGGTAGATGTTCTGGGTTTATAGGGAAATACATCAATAATCACCTCCCCTGTTGATATGTCAATCAATCCGGTATAATCCATGTTCTGATATTTGCACTGAATAAACATAACGGGAAGATGAATGAGCATCTTTTCCAGTAGTTTAAATGACTTATCAATATTCTTTTTAAGAAGGCTCTCATAATGTTTATTGAAGGATTCTGCAGGGAATCTAATCTCCTTGCCCCTTACAATTTCCTCTTTAAATCCAACGAGTTCACCTCCACGGAAGGCAACATGCTGAATCTCAGACAACTCTGAGAATGCTGCGGGAGAAATAACATCCTGAACGGCCTCCCTTAATGTTTTAACCTTTAAGAGCCAGAATGGAAAAAATAAAAATTCCTTCTTTGTAATCTCCATGTCCTTTCTGAACCCCCTGTTATAGAGCCAGTCCTTAAAAAGTTTCTCACCTTCATCCTCAGTTAATGTCTTCGGAAGAATAAAGTGGAGAAGGAGTTCTTCGCCATCAAAATAAAGTGATGAGTTACAATTAGAACAGAAATAACTTGCCCCCCTCTCTTTCTGAAGAATCTCTGTCCTGCACTTGGGACACTTCCAGGTCACACTACTTCACCCTTGTCCCGGGTTTCTGTTTTCTCTCCGGAATTAATATGCTCAGTTCATCATTCTCTCCGGCTGCCAGTAACATTCCCCTGGATTCCAGTCCCATTAACTTTGCTGGCTTCAGATTGGCAACAACCACAATCTGCCTCCCGACAAGTGAGGAGGGGTCATAGACCCTGCCTATTCCTGCCACAATCTGTCTTTTCTCTCCCCCTACATCAACAATAAGTTTGATTAACTTCTCCGAGTTCTTTACCCTCTCCGCCTCCAGCACCGTGCCTATTCTCAGGTCAACCTTTTTAAATTCGTCAACGGAAATCAGCCCCTCCAGGCTGTCTGTTCCAGAACCTCCTCTCTCTATGACATGTCCTCTATTCTCTTCCTTTTTCCTGAAAAGCGGCTCGCCCTTACGAATAGATGTGTCACTTCTCAGACAACCCCATTTTAACTCCTCTCCCTTTATCTCAAAGGGCACCAGGGACCTGATTCTCTCCACAGTCTCAGGCATAAATGGATAAATGAGAATAGAGATTATTCTCAAACATTCAAAATAATTATATCCTGCGGACTTCAATCTCTCCTCCTCTTTTCTCTTTGCAAGGAGCCACGGTGTGGTGTCTGCAACATATTTGTTTGCGGTAGAGATCAGTTCCCAGATTGAGAGCAATGCCTTCTGAAAGGAAAGAGATTCCATGGCAGAGTCAACCTCTTTTATAACCCTTTCCGCTGTCTCAATGAGGTTTCTGTCAATATCCTGAAGGGGTCCAGGAATGCCCGTATTCATCTTGAGAAAACGCTCTGATATACCTATAATTCTCTGGAGGAAATTCCCGAGGTCGTCAGCAAGGTCACTGTTCAATCGCTGTCTGAGCGCTGAGAGGGAAAAGTCCCCATCAAGACCGAATGGCACCTCGCGCATGAGGAAGTATCTTAGAACATCTGCTCCATATTCATCGGCAACCTTATCGGGGTCCACAATATTTCCGAGTGATTTAGACATCTTTTTTCCGTCAACGGTCCACCATCCGTGGGCAAATATTCTCCTGGGAAGTGGCAGACCAGCGGAAAGGAGGAAGGTTGGCCAGTAAACAGCGTGAAACCTCAGGATGTCCTTCCCGATAAAATGAACATCCGCGGGCCAGTAATTATTAAAATCATCCATGTTACTATTGTAACCGATGGCGGTAATATAATTTGCCAGCGCATCAAACCATACATATATAACATGCTTCCGGTCATTTGGAACGGGTATCCCCCAGGAGAAACTTGTTCTGCTGACGCTGAGGTCCCTCAAGCCCTCACGGACAAATGAAAGAATTTCATTCCTCCTGAATTCAGGGAGTATAAAACTCTGATTTCTTTCAATATGTTCAAGCAATGCCTTCTCGTATCGTGACATCTTAAAAAAATAACTCTCTTCCTTTAATCTCTCAACCTCTCTCCCACACTGGGGGCACTTGCCTTCAACGAGTTCCTTCTGGGGCCAGTAGGACTCACAGGGGGTGCAGTACCAGTCCTCATAGACGCCGAGATAGAGGTCTCCCTTCTCGTATATTTTCTTCCACAAAACCTCTACCCCCTTTATATGCAAGTCCTCTGTGGTCCTTATAAATCTATTATAGGAGATATTAAGTTTCTTCCAGAGCGCCTTATACCGTTCCACAACCCTGTCCGCAAGATCTTTTGGCTTCTCTCCTCTAGCCTCAGCTGCCCGTTCAATCTTCTTGCCATGTTCGTCAGTTCCTGTGAGGAAAAATACATCATAGCCCTTAAGCCGTTTATACCGCGCCATCACATCGGCGGCAATGGTTGTATATGCATGGCCAATGTGGGGAACATCGTTGACATAATATATGGGTGTAGTAATGTAAAATTTCTTGCTCATGTCTTGTTTTCGCTCCTTTCTGTTTTCTCCTCTCCAGTCATTATTATTTCATCGCGTTTTACATTTATCTGTTCTCCATCCTCGAGTCGTACGCCAATGAGATTTTTAAAAATTGAAAGAGAAATTACCTCTCCATTGCCCCTGGGTGTTTTAACCTTGTCACCGATCTTGGGAAAGTCCTTAAGGAGTTCCCGGTAAATTTCGCTCTCATAACCTATACAACACATGAGTTTTCCGCATAAACCGGAAATCTTTAAAGGATTCAAGAACAGGTTCTGCTCCTTTGCTGCCTTCACCGGCACAGGTTCAAATTTCGTAATAACTGTGGCACAGCAGAGTTCTCTTCCGCAATAGCCAATTCCTCCTATGATTCTTGTAGCATCCCTGATCCCTATCTGCCTCATCTCAATCCTTGTCTTAAACCTTCTTGCAAGGTCCTTCACAAGTTCTCTAAAATCAACGCGGTGGTCCGCTGTGTAATAAAACATTATCTTCTTCCTATCAAAAAATGCATGAACCTTTACAAGTCGCATCTGAAGCCCTCTGGCATTGATTCTCTGAATGCAGAATCTCCAGGCATCCTCCTCTAATTGCTTATTGCTGTTTATTGTCTGAATATCCTCCGGCGTCACCCTTCTTAAAATTTTTGCCTCAACGCTTTCAACCTCCTGTTGAGAGGGAGGCACAAGCACAAGCCCAAACTGCCGGCAGTCGTTAACTTCAACAATCACGCCATCGCGCCATCTCAGTGTAAGGGTGCCTGCATCAGCATTGTAGAGCCGGCCACATTCATGCAAACGAACTTTTGCAATATTCGCCTTCATTCCTTCAGTGAGAACCCTGTATTCAGAATATCTAGGAGTAACAGATTCTGATGGAGCTTAAAATTAATGTTCATCTCTATCACTGATTCAAATCTCTCCATCTCCTTTAAAATAGACCACAGATGTAATTTGTTCATCCTGATGGCAATTCTTTTTATTTCTTCCATTATATCCCTGTTTTTAATCCTTTCGTAAAGGGACATTTTATAAAAAAGTATATCCAGAATGATTCGTTTAAAGAGGTGGAGATACCTCTTTCTTACATCTATACTTTCTGCCTTCTCCCCGGCAAAGAGAACATAACTTTTTATATTATAATCCCCCGCATCAAGTATTTGAAGAAAATTCTGCCTTTCATTAAGAATATCTGCCTCAAGAAGCGCCCTGGCATTTTCAATCCCACCCTCTGCAAGCCCTGCCACAATTCTGATTCCATCCATTGAATGGAAATTGTTATCCCTTCTCAGGATTTCAATAATCGTTTCCTCACTCAGGGGAAGAAATCTCAATGGGTAGCACCTTGACTTCAGAGTCAGAGGCAGTTTCCCCGGGTTGGATGAAATGAGAAAAATATGAGTCTTCTCCGGCGGCTCCTCCAGAGTCTTCAACAATGCATTGGCTGCCTGAATCGTCAGTGCTTCAGCATTATCCAGGATGGCAATCTTTCTTTTACCCTCAAAGGGAACCTGACTTATGTTCCTCATCATCTCCCTCACATCTTCAATCTTGATGGAATCACCGTCCGGGCTCAGAATATGAATGTCGGGATGAATTTGTTTCTCAATCTTCTGGCAGGATGGACACTCACCGCAGAAAAAACTCTCCGGTGGATTGTTGTCCATGCAGTTCAATGCCTTTGCAATCCTTAGGGCTGTTGATTTTTTTCCTGTGCCCTCCGGCCCGTAAAAGAGAAGCACAGAGGGTAAATTATCTGTTCTTAGCATTCCCTCTATCTTATCAATTATCTCTTTCTGTCCGAGTATATCCTCAAACTTCATTTTATCTTCTTCAGATGGAATCTCGTCTTTACAATTGAGAGGATTGTTTTTGCAATTTCTTCCTCTTTTTGGGTTGCATCAATGATTATTATCCTCTTGCTATTTTCCCTTGCTATTTTAATATAACCCCTTCTTACTCTTTCGTGAAACTCAATATCCTCCTTCTCAATCCTGTCCGGCTTCCTCTTGCTCAACACCCTTTCCATACCGATCCTTGCAGGACAATCAAGAATGAATGTAAGGTCCGGCTGTAATCCCGAAGTAACAAACTTGTTAAGTTTTGCCACGAAGCTCCCACCCAACCCGCGAGCATACCCCTGATATGCAATGGAGGAATCAGAAAATCTGTCTGAGATTACAATACTCTTTTTCTTCAGTTCTTTTTTAATTACCTCTTCAATATGTTGATGCCGGGAGACAAGATAGAGCAGAAGTTCGGAGAGGGGAAGTATATTATATCTTGTTGAATTGAGGAGGATGCGACGCACTGCATTTCCGAGAGGTGTCCCTCCCGGTTCCCTCGTAAGTTTCACCCTGTAACCTGCTCGCTTCAGCGCCTTCGCAAGCAGAACTGCCTGCGTGCTTTTTCCACATCCCTCTATACCTTCAAGGGAGATAAATATTCCTTTAATGAGTCCAGAGTGAGCCACTTGAACATTCAGAATTCGTCAATTTCTTTTGCTATAAGGTTATCGTTCTCGTCCCTTAGCAATCTGAGCGGCATGCTACAATAACTGCAATAGACAGTGTCTCCGGCAACCTCATCTTCAAGAATAATCTCAGCATCACAGATGGGACATTCAATTACATTCATATTATAATACTACACCCTTATAAAATCTATGTCAACATAGCAGTTTTTCTTGACAGGGGGTTTTTATGTTATTATTATTAAAATTAAATTATTAAAAAATAAAATGAAACAAGGAGGGCAATTATGAGATTAAAGAATATATTTTTAATTATCCTTAGTATAGTGATAATTTTTGGTTGCGCACCAAAGGAGACCGTAAAACCGGAGGAGCCAAAGCCTGCGCCAGCACCGGCTCCACAACCAGAGGAGGCACCCCAACCACAGGCAATGCCACAGCCAGAAATCAACCTTGAAAGCGTATATTTTGATTTTGACAGAGCAACCATCAGAGAAGATGCCTCTCGGATCCTGAAAAATAACGCAGAAGCATTAAAAAACGCTCAGGGAGTGAAGGTAAGAATTGAAGGCAATTGCGATGAAAGAGGCACCAATGAATATAACATGGCTCTTGGAGAGCGAAGGGCTAATTCAGTACGGGACTATCTCATCACCCTGGGAATTGATAAAAATATTCTTACCACTGTTTCATACGGAGAAGAAAGGCCCGTCTGTACAGAACACAATGAGGGGTGCTGGTCAAAAAATCGCAGGGTTGATCTTGTTATAGAGAGATAAGTTTCAGAGAATTTCAATCTTGATTATTAAGAGGGGGCGGATACTTCTCCGCTTTTTTTAATTATGCTATAATAAATAAATGGAATCATTGCAAGAAATCTCCTGGAGGGAGTGGAACGAGGAGGCCTTTAAGATCGCAGAAAGGGAGGATAGACCCATTCTGTTGTCAATCTCTGCGGTCTGGTGCCACTGGTGTCATGTAATGGATAGAACCACATACTCTCATCCATCTGTGATTGAAATAATTGAAAAGGAATTTGTGCCGATTCGGGTTGATACGGACAAGAGGCCGGACATAAATGAACGTTACAATATGGGGGGCTGGCCATCAACGGTCTTTCTCACGCCTGCAGGAGAGATAATTACAGGCGGGACATACATCCAGCCCGAATTGATGGTCCGCATTCTCAAGGAGGTTGCAAAAGCATACAGAGAGCGGAAGGAGGATATAATCTCTCAGATAAGGAGAAAAAAGGAAACAGTTAAAGATGAACTAATTCCTGAGAATTGCGAGAACAGACCTGTCCTGAATGATGTAGATGACGCAATAATGATAAACTTTGACAGAAGATTCGGTGGATTTGGAACGGAGCCAAAATTTCCCCAGATAGACGTTCTTCTGTATGCGCTGAGGCAGGGATTCATTCACGATGATAATGAACTCCTTGAGGTTGCGGAAATATCCCTCAACAGGATGGCTGAATCAAAGATGTACGACCATATTGAGGGCGGATTTTTCAGATATGCCACAAAGAGAGACTGGACAGAACCACACTATGAAAAGATGCTTGAGGATAATGCTGGCTTTTTACGATTATATACAGAGGCATATCAGGTCTTTGGATATGAATCCTATAAAAATATTGCAAATGATATATCTTCCTTTCTTCTAAATACAATGTATGACGGGAAAAGCCATTACTTTTATGGGAGTATTGACGCTGATGAAAAATACTATCTATTAAACAAAGATGAACGCAGAAAAGCACTTTTCCCATTTATTGACAGAACATTGTACACCAACTGGAATGCAGAAACAGTTGATTCACTTTTATATTTTGGAAGTATTTTCAACAAAGAGCACTTTATTGAGATCGCTTTTGATGTACTCCAGACAATAACCGAAAAATGCTTTGATTTTGAAGGCAATATCTATCATTATATCAATGGCGAGAAAAAAATCAGGATGCTATTGACCGATGTTTATAGCCTCCTGAAAGCATATATGAATGCCTATTTCATTTCCGGAGACAAAAAATACATTGACTTATTGTTAGCACTACTGCAAAAATCAATTGCAGAACTGTGGGACAGGGAAAAGGGAGGGTTTTTTGATAGAACTCATAATGATAAAGAATATGGAGAACTTCAGCGGGAAAATAAGCCCTTCATCCTGAATTCAAAAATGGCTGAATTACTCGCTTTATGCACAGTCCTCACCGATGATGAAAAATGGAGAAAAATGGCTGAGAAAGTCCTTGACCTCTACGCAGGCGTCTACAGGAGTTACAGCATCTTCTCGGCAAGTTATGCAAGTGCATTCTTCTTTACCAAAGCGCCCTCTCTGCAATTGAATATAATAGGCAGTATCTCGTTACCGGAGACCGCTCTTATGCTGAAGAGTGCCTATAATTTTTATTATCCCGGGAAGTGCCTTGTTCTTATGGATCCGAAGAGGGATAGCGAAAGGATTAAAAATCTGGGATTTGATCCTGATGTTGGTCCTCTCATCTATCCATGTGAGGGCAGAAGGTGCCTGACACCCATCAGGCACCCCTCAGAATTCAAACTGCTCCTTGAAGAGCTAAAAAAATAAATTAAGGATGATCTTACCTCAGTGCCTCTGCAACCTTGCCGACAATCTTGCTCGTGGGCTTGAGCGTCTTTTTACCCTCGTCCCACTTTGCAGGACAGACCTCATCAGGATGATTTGCAACATAGATAAAGGCTTTCAACTTTCTCAGCAATTCATCGGCATTTCTTCCAACATTGTAGAAATTCACCTCTGAGCCAACGAGCGTGCCTTCAGGATTAATTATGAATGTCCCCCGCAAAGCAAGTCCCGTCTCCTCATCGTAAACCCCGAATAACCTTGAAATCTTTCCCGTTGGGTCGGCGCCCATGGGATACTTAACCTTTTTCAACAGGCCCTCTGATTGCTGCCAGGCAAGGTGTGAGAACTTTGTGTCCGTGCTCACGGATACAACCTCACAACCGAGTTTCTTGATCTGTTCGTATTTCTCCGCAATATCCTCAAGTTCTGTGGGACATACAAAGGTAAAGTCCGCAGGGTAAAAAACCAGCACAAGCCACTGCTTCTTTTCCTTAATGTCTGATGTCCTCAATTTGCCAAAGTCGCCCTTAGCCGGCTCGTATGTCTCAATCTCAAAATCCGGAACTTTCTGACCTACTCTTAAAAACCCATTCATCTTGCACCTCCTAAACTATAATAATTATTATTTAATAATAATTATAAACTTTTTCCCGAATATGTCAAGCAAATTCCAAAAAAAATAAATCAAAATTTATTGACACACCACCATTCCAATGCAAAAATATAATTGAATGAAGATTCATTCAATTTAATCAGGGGGGTGTTTTATGATTAAATTAAAGGAGAAACTGAAGAAAAAGATTGAGGAGCGCTCTGAAGAAATCAAATCATTTTTGAAGGAATACGGGAAAGAGGTTATATCTCAGGTAACGGTGGAGCAGGCATTTGGTGGTGCCAGGGGGGTGAAATCGCTTGTATGTGAGACCTCTCTTCTTGACCCGGAGGAGGGAATACGCTTCCGCGGTTATACAATTCCGGAGTGCAGGGAAAAACTGCCCAAAGCAACTGAAGGTGGAGAGCCCCTGCCAGAAGGTGTGCTTTACTTATTGTTAACAGGAGAGATACCGGGGGAAGAGGATATTAAAGAAATTCAGGATGAATTTAAAAAACGCTCCCAGTTGCCTGCCTATGTCCTTGACCTCTTGAGGTCTGTCCCTGTGGACACACACCCAATGACGCAATTCTCTCTGGCAATTCTTGCAATGCAGAGAGAATCCATATTTGCTAAGGCGTACCGCGAGGGCGCACCGCGGGCAAAATACTGGGAGTATAATCTTGAGGATGCCTTTAACCTTCTTGCAAAACTTCCCTTAATTGCTGCCTATATTTACAGGAGAATGTATAAAGGGGACATTCACATTCCTGCCGATCCGAACCTTGACTGGGCTGCAAATTTCTCCCACATGCTGGGATATGATAGCCCGGAGGTTTATGAAATGATGCGACTCTACCTATTCCTGCACTGCGACCATGAGAGCGGGAATGTAAGTGCTCATACCGCGCACTGTGTGGCATCGGCCCTCTCTGATGTGTACTATTCATTATCTGCAGGAATTAACGGACTCGCTGGCCCACTCCACGGACTGGCAAATCAGGAGGTCATGCGGTGGATACTGGATGTAAAGCCAAAACTCGGGGGAGCCCCTACAAAGGAGGCCCTTGAAAAATTTGTATGGGACACACTTAATGCAGGGCAGGTAATCCCTGGATATGGACACGCTGTTCTGAGAAAGACAGATCCGAGATATATTGCCCAGAGAGAGTTTGCTCTAAAATATATGCCCGATGACGAGAACTTCCAGATTGTAAAACTCTTATACGAGGTCGTTCCGCCAATCCTTATAAAACAGGGCAAGGCAAAGGACCCCTGGCCCAATGTTGATGCCCATTCCGGCGTTCTCCTCTATCACTATGGGATCACCGAATTTGACTTTTATACTGTCTTCTTCGGGGTCTCAAGGGCAATCGGCATACTTTCCCAAATTGTCTGGGACAGGGGGCTAAACGCACCCATTGAGAGGCCAAAGTCAGAGACACTTGAATCAATTAAAAAATTACTCAAAAAATAGATAAAGAAAATATATTTTCCCCGGGGGCGGCCTGAAGGGGTCGCCCTTTTTCTCTTTATTTTCTCCGTAAAATTTGTATAATTTAAAAATATGAGTGAGATAGAAGCATATAGACAACTCGCTGAAGAGATCAAAAATCCCCAGCAGAAAGCCCGTCTATATTACCATTGTGGAATTACACTTCTTACAGAAGGAAAGGTTGAAGAAGCGCTGAGATATCTTTCCCTTGCAGAAAAGGAGGATCCAAAAAATCCCGAACTTTTTGAAACAATCCGGGAATGTTATAAGCGATTAAAATCATACACTGAACTTATAGAGCATGCAGAAAAAGAAATCTCCCTTCTGGAATTCAATCAGGGAGTGAAGATTGCCATTGATGTTGCGCAATTCCTTGAGGCAAACGGGAAGAAAGGAGATGCCCTTGATTTTCTTTTGAGAAACAGGGAACGGTTCAGCTCCTCCCATCATTTTAATTCTTTTCTTCTTAAATTTGAACGCGGGATCGTAAGTGAAGACCGGTGGCTTGAGGATGCAGAAAATTTCCTTGTAACTTTTGAAGAAAATGTTGACCCTGAAACAAGATTTGAACTTGCACTTCTTTATTTCTCTAAAAGGGATTTTAAAAAGGCAGCGCACCATCTATCTCAGATTTTAAATGCTCTGCCTGAGGACTTTTCTGCAATTAAATTGATTGTTGATTGTTACATTCAGATAAAGGATATAGAGTCCCTCCTGAATCTATTTGAGAACAAATCCCTCCCGCCTGACTTTAAAGCTCCACTCCTCTTCTATTCTGCCAGCGAACTTATGAAAGGGGGCGAGAATGAAAAAGCCTCCACCCTGATTGAAGAACACCTCGCCATCAAAGAAAATCTCCTGGCAATGGAACTTAAGCGCGCCATAGAAAAGGGCTGCAACCCCGAAATCTTTCAGAAAGAATCAGACCTTCTTGATGATAGGTTCTTCCTGAAATATATTGCATATAGTATGACAAGAGAGAACATTGACAAAGTTAATCAGGAGAATATCTTTGCTATTTTTCAGAGATTGCTTCAGACAGATGCGGAGGATCTAACTACTTTGAGACAATTAGAACGATACATTGACCCGGAAGGGCAACCTGAAGGATTTGTAAAAACACTTGAGGTTGAGAGACAGTTAATCCAGGATAAACGCCTCCTCGTGGAAGTGATGTTGACATTGGCCCGCCTATACCTGTCAAAGGGCGAATTGCAAAGGGCCCGTGATTCTTTAAGGAACGCCCTTGCAATTGACCCGAATAATTTCAATGTCCTGAAGTTACTTGAAAAGGTCTTAAGCGAACAGAAGGACTGGAGTGAATTGATTGAGGTTCTCAAGAAAGAAATTGACCTTATTCAGGATCCCAAGGAGGTTCTTTATCTTTATTTCCGTATAGGAGAGATTCTGGAAAGAAATCTTTCTGACTTAAATGGAGCTGCTGAATATTACGAAAAGGTCCTGGCTCTCTCGCCAAATTATATTCCGGCTCTGCGTGCTTTAAGAGGGATATATGCATTACTTGAGAAATGGCAGGATCTCCTTAACCTTATTAAACGGGAAATTGAAATCACGAGCGATGGTAATACCCTTGTTGAATTAATGCTTGAATGTGCTTCCATATACGAAAGCAGGCTAAATGATGCTTCATCAGCCCTGAAGACATATTATGAAGTCCTTGAATCATCTCCTGGAAACCTCATAGCAATTTCTGCCATCAAAAGGCTTTGCAGAAAGATGGGTTATTATGAGGGGCTCCGCGATATCCTTCTTAAGGAGGTTGGATTTGTTGAGGATTCAGCTGCGAGGGCTCATATATGGTTTGATCTGGGGGAACTATACGAGAACAATTTTAAAGAGTGCGATGAAGCGCTGAACTGTTTTACCAGGTGTCTCAAAGAAGATAGCAATTATGTGCCGGCTTACTCTGCCATAGAGTTGCTCTTAAAAAAAAGCGGAAGGTCAGCAGAATTAAAGCAATTTTATACTGATTTACTTAAAAAAATCTCTGATAAAGAGGCGCAGATCAGTATTTTAATTAAACTTGCTGAATTGACTGAGGAATCTCATGAAAAATTGTCCCTCTATGAACAAGCATTAAAAATCTCACCCTATAATCCAATTCTACTCAACTTAGTGGAAATTTTTCTGGAATCTACGGAAAATTATCAGAAACTTATTGATATAATTGAGAGAAAGATTGAAATTGCAACCAGTGAAGCCCTTAAGTCCGTCCTCCTGTTCAAAAAGGGTTTGATTTTAGAAACACATCTTAATAATCCAGATGCTGCCCTGCGTGCCTTTGAGGACGCAACTGAAAGAAATCCTGATCTCCAGGAGGCATGGGAGTCCCTTATCCGCATCTGTGAAGCAAAGGGCGATTTTGAAAAACTTTCAAGCGTCCTTGAGAATTATTCAAAGTCAACTTCATTGGAAAGCAAATCCCTGGAACTCCTCAGAAGACATGCTGCTTTAAATTATCAATATCTAAATAACATAGAGAAGGCAATTGAGTCATACGAGTCAATTCTAAAGATAGACGATAAGAACCTTGATGCAATGCGCAATCTTTATGAATTATATCAGCAGACCGGCAGGGTTGAGGATGCAGTAAGAGTCCTTTCGGGATATATTAATTTCATTGATGGCACTGAAAAAAGGGTCAAGGAAATTAAAAAACTTGCTCTTTTGCTTGAAAGAGAGGGTGATGATGCACAGGCATTGAACTGGCTGAAAGAAGCCCATAAACTCCTGCCGGAGGATCTCGGTGTATTAATACAGATGGAGGATATCCTCTTCCGGATGAAAAAATGGGAGGAACTCTTAAAATTATATGAGGAGCATCTTGGCCTGGAACTACCAGATCACAATAGATTTGAATTGCACAAAAGTGCGGGCAAAATTGCCTGGGAAGGACTGAAACTCCCGGGCCCTGCGGCTCAACACCTTGAAGAGGCCCTAAAGATAGTCCGCGACGATAAGGAGTCACTCTACATCCTTGATAAAATCTATTCTGATTACGGCGAAAGAAAAAAACTTACAGAAGTCCTTGAGCGTCTGATAAAAATCACCGAGGGCGAGGAAAAGATTGAACTCCTCAGAAGGGCAGGAAGGATCTACAAAGAGAACCAGGAACAGGAGAATGCCATCAGAATCTACGAAGAGATTCGGAGATACATTCCTGATGACAGGGAGATGCTTGAATCCCTTGATTCGTTATACCAGGATACATCACAATGGCAGAAGCAGTACGAAATATGCCTTGAATTATTGAAAAAGATGAAAACAAAAGAGGGTATTGCGGAAAGGCATTACAGGATGGGTTACGCAAAATTACAAATGAATGAAATAAAGGAGGCACTGGAGCATTTTAATATTGCCATAGAAAATCTCCCTTCCCATGTGCCTTCATTAAGGGAAAAATGTAACATTCTCCGTTTAAAAGAGAATTATCCACTGCTGTCAAAATCATTGATTGAACTGGCGAAATATATTGAGGAAAAAGAAGAAAAATCCAGCATTCTTACAGAGGCAGGCATCATTCTTCTCAAGCAACTGAAACTGGAAGAGGAGTCAATTAAGGTCTTTAAAGAGGCTTACAGCGTGAATGAAGAAAATGAGACCGCCCTTTTGTACCTCTCCTTGTTATTTTTTAATAAAAAGAACTGGGGATCACTGCTTGAATATTCAGAGAAGGCATCTAAAGTAGCGATAGAAAAATTAACTCGCAGGGATCTTGCTGAGTTCCTCTTCAGAAAGGGATTCGCAGAGGAACAGTTGGGGAAAATTGATGATGCCCGGAAAACATATACAGAGGCATCAAAGGCATTACCGGATTTCATTGAAGCGGAATTGGGCCTTGTAAGGATCCATCTATTACGGAATAATTTTAAAGAAGCCATAGAAATCCTTAAGAGAGTCAAACCGGCTGTTGAAAAGAGGGGGGATAAGGCACAACTCTTTTTCGTCCTTTTAAAACTGGGCATAGCAAGTTACAATCTTGAGGATTTTGAGGGAAGCATTGAATACCTTGAATCAGCAAAGCGGTTGAAATCCATGGATCCTGAGCTTCTGAGTGAACTCGCAGGCGTTTATGAACTCACCTCAAACTGGGAAAGATGCGCACTCAATCTTGAAGAGTGGTTGACCCTGGGCATTATGGAAAAACGGGAACTTTACCTGTTGCGCCTTGGCAAGATCTATCAGGATAATCTCAAAAAATATGACCGCGCTTATGAATGCTTTGCTGAGTCAATCAGGGTAAAACCCGACTTCATTCAGGGACACACAGCGCTGATTGATTTTTACACATCACGGGAAAGGTGGAAGGACTGTGCCTCCCAGATTGAAAATATGCTCAACTATCTTGAGGACAGAAATGAACGGGCAAAATGGCTATTTAAACTCGCCACCATTCTCTATGAAAAACTAAATCAATCCGACAGGGCTATTGAGATTGCAAATAAGATGCTTAACGAAGGGATTAGCACCTTTGAAGGATATGAATTGCTTGCAAAGATATATTCCCATAATAATAGATGGGAGGAGGCATTATCGGTTTATTCAAAAATCAAAGAGATTGCGCCATCAATTGAACTAAAAGTCAATGCACTTATAAACAGGGGTAAGATTCTTAAAGAGAAACTGAACAGGGCTAAAATCGCCGTTGATGACTTCCGGGAGGTTATATCTATTGAGCCAAAGAATATAACCGCCCACATTGCTCTTGCTGAAATATACGATGCGGATAATACAAAGATCGCTGAGTCAATCAGGGAGCACCAGGAAATAATTTCCCTTGACCCCACATACATTCCCTCCTTCAAGTCCTTGGGGAGAATATATGAAAGTCAGAGAGAATATGACAGGGCATTCTGCGTATATTCTGTTTTAAAAATCTACGATGCCCTTGATGATATGGAACGCGTTTTCTTCAATTCCGTAGCCACAAAAGCAGTGAAACGGTTAACAGTGCCAATAACAGAAGAACTTAGGCGACGCTCAATCCTGCATCCCTCAGAGAATCTTAAAATGAGGGAACTCTGGATAACCATTCAGAATGAACTTGATGCTCTTTATCCCGGGGATGTGCAAAAGCACGGAGTCACAAAGAATGACCTTCTTCCGCCCAAATCGCCAGTTGATGCAGTGATTGCAGCCAACGAAGTGGCAGAGATATCTGGAATAAAATCGTTCCGGCTATATAAATCAGGACATTTAAACAGGGTTATTGTAGAAAACACCTCCCCGCCCAGCATCATTATCCCGGAGAGATTTCTTGAAATAATGAAGATAGATGAATTGCGTTTCACAATAGGTATCTATATGGAACACATTGCGAGCAATTATTTATTGCCCCTCAAATTAGGGGTAGAGGGAATATCAAGATTTTTAAATCTTTTGAGAAAATCCTTTAACCCTGATTTAAGAATTCCTGACATGAACGAAGAGGAGGCAGAAGAGAAGTCAAAGAAGATCTACAAGGCATTCTCAAGAAAAACAAGGGGTGCTCTCCAGGAACTCTTAGATTCATCCGGGAAGGATTTATTAAATATAAATCTCAAAGAATATTTAAAAGGAATTGAGATGAGTGCAGTGAGGACAGCTTTTCTGCTTGTCAATGACCTTAATATTGCACTTAAAGTTATACCGCGTATAATGGATACAGGAGAACCCATCTTATCTGCGCCCGCAGGAACAAATCTTGATCTGGTTAACTCCTCCGATTTCCTCAAAGACCTGATTACCTTCAGCGTCAGCAACAGATATTTTGAAGCAAGAAGAAGTTTAAAACTTTCAATCCTGTCTTGATTATTTGTTTTTTCTTATCTCCTCAATTATCTTTCGCTTTTCTTCCGGTGGCAACTTCCTGAAGGCTCTGAATTTCTGGATTATCTCCTGTCTCTTTTCCGGCGGCAGGCGCATAAATTTACTGTAAATTTTTTTGATGCGCTCCCTTTTTGTTTGCGGAAGTTCCTGCCATCTCCTGAATGCCTTAATATATACCTGTCTCTCCTCTTCTGGAAGATTCTTAAATATTCTATAATTATGGATTATAAACCTCTTCTCCCCTGGCTTCAGCTTTCTGAACTCCTCAAAATTTCTCTTAATACGCTCCCTCTCTTCCGGTGGAAGGGATTGCCATTCCGCAAAATGTCTTTTTATCTCCTCTCTCTTCTCAGGAGGCATTCTCTCCCACTCTTCTATTAACTCCTGAATCCCCTTGTTTTCTGCACTTATGGTTGCTGGCTCGGTATTGGCCTCTGAGCTCTCAGCCCGAATGGATTTATAATTGAAAAACAGGACCCCAGCAAGTATGACAATTTTTAATCTCTTCATAGTTCCTCCTCACCCTCTTGAAGTTCAAGGAAGGGCAGGTATTTAAAAAAATCTAAGTCACGTAAAATTTCAAAATTTTCAAGGAGTTCAAGGTTTTTCACAATTTCTACCTCCACCCTTTCCTCACCATCATTTTCTGCCTTTTCATTCTTTATCTCTTCTGCAAACAACAGGCTTCCGCAGAGCACCGGCACAAATAGCATGCTTCCAAGCGCAAGGTCGTATCGCTTCATTAAATATCCTCCCCAATTTCATCTGCAAGGTATTCATAAAAATCAAGGTTTTGAATAAGTTCCATATTCTGAAGGACCTCAAGATTTCTTGCGATCTCAAATTTATCATCAACTGACGGCCTATGACGCAATAAGACTATCAGTAAAATCCCTGCTGCTGCAAGCCCCAGGGTTCCAAGGGAAAGTTCTACAAAGCGCCACCGCCTCTGTATGCGAGCCTCTTCCACTATTATGCGCGCTCTTATTTGATTAAAGGCACCATCCCGGGGCTCTATCTCTTCTACACTCCGGAGAAGGTCCTTTATAACGGTATAGTCAGTGAGAATCTCTTTACACTTTGCACATACTTTTATATGCTCCTCTACCTTTGAAGATTCCTCTGCCCCAAGTTTACCATCAAAATACATGGATAAATAGTCCTCAACTTTTTTACATTCCATGCCCGTCACTCCTTAGACCACTTAATTTTACCCTCAAAGTTTCCCTTGCCCTGTGGAGAAGTGACTTAACCGCCTTCACAGAGCATCCAATGACCTGTGCAATCTCTTCGTAGGACATATCATTGTAGGTCAAGAGCACCATGGCAGACCTCTGATTTTCCGGGAGTTCGCTCAATGCCTCAAGGAGTATTCTCTTTCTTTCATTCTGCCACGCCTCCTCTTCCGGGCCCCTCTCCTGGTAAAACCGGGGGACATTCTGTTCATTAAACTCACTGATATTGCCTTTCAGGGAGAGATGCTCATCCCTGATATAATTCAAACAGTGATTGGTAGCAATGCGGAATAAGTAGGTGGAAAATTTTGCTTCCGGTCTGTATCTTTTTGCCTGAATATACACCTTTACAAATACCTCCTGCATGACCTCCTCTGCGGAATTCCTGTCGTTGAGCATCCTGTAAGCAAAATTGATAACATATCTTGAATACCTCCTGTAAATCTCCTCAAATGCAGAAATGTCTCCTTCTTTAACTTTAAGCATCAATTCATTATCAGAAAGTGTATCCTTTCTCTCATCCATTATATTAAACGCCGATTTTGAGAAAATGTTCCGGTACAACAGGGAAATAGAAAAAAATATGCTTCCATCCTGAATATTGTAACACAACAAGGAAGGAAAAGGTTTCGGGGGTTATTCCAGGTCAGCTTTGTTCATTAACTCAAGGAACTCCCTGTTGGTCTTTGTCCTTGACAATTTTTCAATAAGAAACTCCATTGCTTCCACAGTGCCCATGGGCTGTAAAATCTTCCTGAGTATCCATACACGATTGAGTGTAAATTCATCAAGAAGGAGTTCCTCCTTTCTGGTCCCTGATTTATTGATATCAATGGATGGGAAGACCCTCTTGTCCGCAAGGCGCCTGTCAAGGACAATCTCACTGTTGCCGGTGCCCTTGAATTCCTCAAAAATTACCTCATCCATCCTTGAACCCGTATCAATAAGGGCCGTTGAAATAATTGTTAAACTTCCTCCCTGTTCAATATTTCTTGCGGCACCAAAAAACCTCTTCGGTTTATGCAATGCATTGGAGTCAATACCACCGGAAAGCACCTTTCCACTCGGTGGCGCAACTGAATTATATGCCCTTGCAAGCCGCGTGATGCTATCAAGGAGAATCACCACATCCCTTCCATGCTCAACAAGCCGTTTCGCCTTCTCAAGAACCATCTCTGCCACCTGAATATGCCTGTTTGCTGGCTCATCAAATGTAGAACTTATGACCTCCCCCCTCACAGAGCGCTGCATATCAGTAACCTCTTCGGGCCTTTCATCAATGAGTAGCACAATGAGAATAACCTCAGGATGATTTTTCGTAATTGCATTAGCAATATTCTGGAGCATGATGGTCTTTCCTGTTCGTGGTGGAGCCACAATTAAGGCACGCTGTCCCTTCCCGATAGGTGTCAGAAGGTCAATGACCCTGGTGGTAAGATTCTTTGGGTCTGTCTCTAATTTAAACTTTTCCTCCGGGTACAGGGGAGTGAGGTTATCAAATAAAATCTTCTCCTGAACCTTATCAAACTCCTCATAATTTAACTTGTCAATCTTGACCATAGCAAAATATCTTTCGCCCTCCTTTGGAGGTCTCACCTGTCCCTCAATAATATCCCCTGTTCTCAGCCCATATTTTCTTATCTGCGAAGGGGATACATAAATGTCATCTGGCCCTGGAAGGTAATTGTAGTCCGGAGACCTGATAAATCCAAATCCATCTGGAAGAATCTCAAGAACCCCTTCCGCATAAACAACACCGTTTTTCTCTGATTGCGCCTGCAGGATTGCAAAAATCAACTCCTGTTTTCTCATTCCATAGGCATTCTCAACGCCTAAGTCCTTTGCAAAATTCATCAGTTCTGATATGCTTTTCTCCTTGAGTTCTTTAAGGCTGATACGTACAACACCATTCTGGTTACTGACCCTCTCAGCTGTCTCTGGTTCGTTCATTGATTCAACCTCCTTTTTTATTGATTATAAGTTATTCCCCTTTCGGTTTCACAAGAAGATATACCTCTTTACCTGTTTATATTAAAGTTAAGATTATACACTAATAGAGTTTTACATTATTTAAGATACTCATTTACTACTGATTTTTATATCAGTTTAAAACAATTTCTGTTTTATTTCAAGTAAATTCTTACTTTCCTGTATAATCGCAACCTAAAAATATTGAGACCTCTGCATCCGGAAGGGTTGTCACAGGGGTTCTTTTCGCTGCCTTCAGATTCAATTTCCCAAGAATTGCTTCAACCTCTTTTTCATAAAGACCAATGTATTTTACCTCGCTCGTCTTGGCGCCCTTTACATCTGCTGTTCCAACCTTCGTAATATTATATCCCTCAAGCAATAGTTTCTTTGCTGCCTCCTCGCCAAGACCTACCTTGCCACAGGCATTGAATACTGTCACCCTCATCTCCTTCAGGGACTTTTTCTCCACAGGTGCTGGCGGCGCAGGAGGAGGTGGAGGCGTTACTGCGGGAACCTGGGGTGCTGGCGCAGGAGGAACAGGAGATGGTGCTCCGGTAATCTGGTCACAGCCTGCAACTACGAGAACATCTGCATCCGTCCTTGCTTCCTTCATCCTTGCCATCTGCTGTTTACCCGGAAGTAACCTTGAAATCTCAACGGCATCCTTTGTGAATTCTTTAGGAAATCTTATCTGCGTTTCAGTAAATTTCTTCTCCTTCACCGCTGCAATCTTTATAACATTGAACCCCTTCTCCTTCAGAAGTGCTGCCGCTGGCTCTGCAGCATTGCCTGTGGCGCAGCCATTCAGCACCATAATCCTAGCTGCTTTCGCTGCTGGCACTACTTCTGGTGGCTTCGCTTCCGGTGGTGGAGCCGGCTTTGCAACCTCTACCGGCTTTCTAACCTTGGGCGCCGGGGCAGCAGGCGCTGGCTTTTCCCTGCCCTTTCCAAAGAGGTATGAAGCACCTACTGTCACAGTATAATCAGTGTTGGGCTTTATCTGATTGGGTGGAAGTCCTATGCCGATTCCACCGTCTATTGCAAGATTTTTCAATGGAATATATTTTGCTCCCACAACTGCATAAAGGTCTTCATCTTTTGTCTTTCTGAAACTGGAGCCAATTGTCTCAAATACAAGTCCTACCTTTTGAACAGGGTAATAATCAAAACCAAAACTGCCAACCAATTTTAATCCGGACATTACACCATCTACAACCTCTCCCTCAAAAGTACAGATTTCACTTCCTCCAGGGCATGGCTCAAACAACTGGTCTCCATTCTCAACGCCAAAGTTGAGGTATGTCCCGAACTGTTTCTTCTTCCCGTAAAACAGGGCGCTGTTCAGCTCAAGCCCCGCGTTCAAGGATCTGCTTCCAATAAACTTACTGCTTGCTGTTGGAAGTCCCGCGTACCCAGTCACACCAAAATTAAAGGGCCTGTCATGAACAGAATTAGGAAAGACCGCGTATTTTAAAATCAGCTTTATCTTACCCAGTCCTGCCTCCTTTGTGGATGGTATCTCATAACCACCGATGGTCTTTGATTCCACACCAGCACCAATTACAAAGGGCATAAGAAGACCAACCTCAAAGGTATCAAGAACACCATAATTAAAACTGAGTGTCGGGTCTATCTCAGTGGGCCTGCTGGGCCAGATATTATCACTTGAAATCTGGTAAATATTAGTGGTTAAGAACAAACTCGCATTGAAATTGCCCCTTCTCAAGACATCCGTTGTTCTTGAAATAACGAGCCCGGACCCACCACTCAAGCTCGGCAGTGCAGCATAGACCTGAGAGACAAAAAGGACTGCCACTCCAAAAATTCCAAATCTTTTAATATTCATAACCCGATTCCTCCTTAATTAATGAATAATTTTTAGCATAATAATCGTTTTTCTGAATAAATATCATAAATAAAAAACTTTGTCAAGTATTTTTTTGTAATTAACAATTTTCTTCACTTACAACGGTTTCATCTGTGATAATAGATACTTCAATCCCTCTATGCTATGGACATCCTGGGTCATCTGGTCAATCTTAATAAATTTTCCCTCCTTGAACATGGTGGTAATGAGTGAGATATTATACCTTTCCTCCTCCAGTAATTGTTTATAGCCCTCTATCAATCTCTTAATAGTTTCAGTATTCCTATCTTTTTCCGGGATTTTTGTAATCACTTCCTCTATCTCTTCCCCCTTTATCTCAAACTCCGGAAGCGTGCGATTGAAGATTATCCCTGAAACCCTCAGTTCATATTCCTTTAATTTTTTATAGAAGTATTCTGTCTCCTCAATCCGAAGGGTCTCAGGGGTTGTCACAATCAAAAAGACTGTACCTTTACTTCTGAGCATAGCAAAAATTCTCTGTGCCCGCTCCCTGAATCCACCGTAGAGTCCTTCAAAATTCATGAGAAAATCCGCAATCCCTTCAAGGAGTTCAGTGCCAACTATTCCTTCTAACAATCTTGAAAAACCCCTTATGCCCTTGCTGAAAGCCCTTATTCCAAAGCGCACAACCCTGCTGTAAGAGGACACAAAAAAGTTAAGCACCCCTGAATCAAAGACATCAAGGAGGGATCCGGGCGCCTCAAGAAAGTCCTCGGCATTCCTTGATGGCGGAGTATCAAGGACAATTATGTCAAATCTTCCCTCTTCATCAATCTCATATAACTTCTCCATTGCCATATATTCGTGGGAGCCCGTCACAAGAGTTGAGATATATTGATAATATCTGTTGTTTAAGATCCTCTCCCTTGTATCAGCATCCTTGACGACCTTAGCGATCATCTCATCAAAGGTCTTCTTTGAATCAAGCATAAGCGCAGACATCCTGCCTTTCCCAGCAGAGTAGACCTCCTGTGGCTCATTACCCTTCAATTTTATTCCCAGTGAATCAGCCAGCCTCCTTGCAGGGTCTATAGTAAGGACAAGGACATTCTTACCTGAATCCGCCAGGAGAAGACCTAAAGCAGCAGAGACGGTTGTCTTCCCCACACCGCCTGCACCAACAAGCACAATGATCTTTTTGTCAATTAATCTCTCCTGTAATGCTTCAGCGCCCTTCACTTTAATTCTTCTTCTATTGCATCAGCAATCTCCAAGAGTTCCTTCCTGCCCATCCTTGTTGATGGAATCCATGGAATATTAATAATCTCCAACCTTTTGAGTCCTGCAATCAGTTTCTCTATATATTGATTCTGACTTTCCCTGCGTCTCTTAAAATAATCAAGGACATTTTTTATTTCATCCAGAGTGGCTTTATTTACCCTGTTCATTTCTCCTATCTGAGGAAGCACCATATTTATAAAGAGGCATTCCATGCCTATGTCAAGTTCCTTCTGTGCCTTATGATAAAATTCTATCGTCTCGGAAACAGGCATTTCCTCCGGAATGGTAACAAGATTGAGCGAACACTTTTTCCTGTCGCTCAAAAGTGTTTGCACCTTTCGCGCTTCACTCACAACAGGGCCCACCTTTATTGCCTCAATTGCGGTCTCGGGAAGCTTTAAGACAGGGATTCCATGTCCGGTGGAGGGGGCATCAAGTATTACAAGGTCGTATCTGTGGCTTTTATCTTTAAGGCCTGCCCTTTCACAGATGTACCAGACCTTGCCAATTGTTGCCAGTTCCTTGAGCCCCGGCGTTGCCTTTGCAAGATACTTATAGAGTGCGCTCTCTGTTATCCTCTCCACAAGAGCTCTAAACTTTAACCGCAGGTAGAGATATTCCTCCATTGCCTTAAATGGGTCTATGCTCAATGAAAAGAGATTGGGAATAAGTTCACGCTCTGTGTAGCCATGCTTTTTTTCACCGAAGAGGGCTGGTATGTCTTCCCTTGCGTTTACCTCAACGAGGAGTGTCCTCTTCCCCATTCTTGAGGCAATGATGCCCAGTGCCGCGCAGAGGGTTGTTTTACCAACTCCACCCTTTCCCGTAAGAATCAGTAACCTCTTAGTAAAAATTGAATCGAGTGCCATATCTTCTGAGGCGGAATTAATCGCCTTCAAGGATTTCCATTATTTTCAGAAACACCCTGGGCGAAAATAAAAGGGTGAGGTGGCCAATTCCGTAGAATTTTATATTGACTCCGGGCTCCTTCAAAATTGAACTTTCCTGTGGAATGACAAGATTATCAATGGTGCTCCAGAGGGAATAATATTTCACCTCCCCCGAGAGTGGACCTGCATTGAGGCCCCGCATGAATTCAGAGCCATAGTGCAATTCCTTCGCATTTGCTCCAATGCCAAAGACTGCCATCTTTGTTCCGTTATGGGGGGAACCTATTGTTATCAACTTATTCACCTTTTTCGCTCCGTTCATCTGCTCAATATAATACCTTGAGACAATCCCGCCCATACTGTGACCAATGATGTCAACCTTATCCGACTTTGTGAGCACCAGAATCTCTTCAATCTTTTCAGAGAGCTGATGGGCAAGTTCTTCTATTGAGGCAGTCCTCGGCCTTAGATTTATGGTAAATATCGTCCTTTTACCTGTGTGCCTCATTCTTAAATAAAGGAGAATGAAGCAGGCCCTGCTCATGAAGTACCCATGCACAAGGAGCACCGGCTTTTCTTTATTATCTGAATGTATCTCTCTCAATGGGTCCGGCTCAATGTATCCTATGGGGAAAATTATTATGTTGATGTATGCAACTATAAGTTCAACCACAAAGGCAGAGATAATTTCCATAATTGAGGGAATCTCTTCCCTGGGCCTTGTATTTGCAATCTCATAATAGGCAATTGCAAAACTGATTGCCTGAAAGAAAAAGACAATGAAGAGGATAAGTTTTACAAAAAATAAGAGAAGTGATAAGATTGTGGAAACCATAAATTGAAATTACATCAAAACCACATAGAGGTCAAGAAGAATTTCCATGAAGGGCATCTTTCAATTTCTCCACAATTCCGCCGAAAGAGCCATTTGACATGATGAGAATCACATCGCCCCTTGTTGCTTTTCTCTTCAGGAACTCTACGATCTCATCCACTGACTCAATATAAAAGGCATCTCTGCCACACTCTTTCAAGTCAAGTATAATCTTTTCTGGATTCAGGCGTTCTTCTTTATCAATTGCATCTTTCATAAATACGCCTGAAATAATCACCCGGTCTGCCTGAAGAAATGCTTCAGGATAGAGTTTCTGGAAAAAATTCCTTCTTGATGTGTTGGACCGTGGCTCAAAGACAGCCCAGAGGCGCCTTTCGGGATACTTTAATTTTATTGCTGATATGGTCTCCTTCACCTCTGTGGGATGGTGGGCAAAGTCATCTATAACCAATACTCCGGAAAACTCTCCCACTGTTTCCTGTCTTCTTCTCACTCCTTCAAAGGTCTCAATCCCCAGGCGGATATCTCCATGCTCTATTCCCAGGTGTTCTGCAACAGCAATTGTGAGAAGGCAATTCCTTATGTTGTGGAACCCGCTCTGCTTCCACCTGAATCTTCCATAATTCCGTCCATTCCTCAGAACAGTAAACTCTGTCCATTCTCCCTTTACACTCACATCTCTGTAATCCAGAAGGCCTCCCTCCCCGCAGGAGACCTTATCTACATTGACGCCCTCCACTACCTGCCTCACATATTCAGAATAACTACCGTAGGCAAGGAAGCCATCAGAAGGCAGAAGTTCCAGGAGTTTTCTGAAGGATTTTTGTATTTGAGAAATATCTTTATAAATATCGCCGTGGTCAAATTCTATTGTGGTAAGCAAAAGGTTCTTCGGTGAGTAATGAAGAAATTTTGGCTCCTTATCAAAAAAGGCGGTGTCATATTCATCACCCTCAATCACGAAATATTTGCCATTTCCAAGAAAAAAGCCAGAGTCAAAATTCTTTGAAAGGCCGCCCAGCATCACGCCGGGGTCCTTTCCTGCGACCTTCAGGATCCAACCAAGGAGCGCTGTGGTTGTTGTCTTACCGTGGGTGCCTGCTACAACTATTGTTTCTCTGCCCCTGAGGAAAAACTCTTTTATTGCCTCCGGCATTGATATATAAGGAATCTTCCTCCTTTGCATCTCCTCCACCTCTGGATTATCGCGCCTTATCACATTACCCACAATGATAAGATCCGGAGGGGGATTGAGATTCTCCGCTTTGAATCCAATCTTTATGTCAATCTCAAGTCCCTCAAGATATTCCTTCATTGGCGAATAAATCTGCCTGTCCGAACCTGAAACCTGCTTCCCCATGCTCTTGAGCATACCCGCCAGATTCCCCATTCCAACCCCACCAATTCCCATCAGATAAACGGTTCTTAACTGCCGGAAATCAATCTCCATATCCAAGGGCCTCCATCACAGCATCGTGAAGGACCGGACGAAACTCTCTGATCTTCATATTATCCCGCGAAGGATGAACCCTGTTTGTGAGGAGTATAACTGCAACCCTTCTCTTTAAGTCAATCCAGAGAGAGACGCCGGTAAATCCCGTATGTCCTATGGATTGGTCTGAAAAATACCTGCCAGAACCTGAGGATCCCGGTGCAGGTGTATCCCAGCCGAGGGCCCAGCTGGAAGAGGGGACATTCTGCCTTGTAAAAAACTCTCTCGCCACCTTTTCTCTAAAGAGTTTCCCTTTACCATAATAGGAATTAATGACCTCCCGGGCAAATATAGCAATATCTCCTGCTGTTGAGAAAAGCCCTGCATGCCCTGCCACACCCCCCAGAATCCATGCATTTTCATCATGAACCTCACCGCAAATCACCCTGTGCCTCCAGGGACAATTCTCAGTGGCAGCAATTCTTCTCCCTTTATACACTCCTCTCACATTCTTCAGGAAGAAACTTGACCTCATCCTTAAAGGATTAAGGATTCGGTGATATGCAAAGTTATCAAGGGACTTCCCTGAAACCCTTTCAATTATAAATCCAAGAAGTATAAATCCTAAGTCACTGTAGATGGACTTTCTCCCCGGGCTGTATGCCAGCGGTTCATTCAATATACCTCTCAAAAAGAAATCCCGCACCTCTTCTGTCTCAGAAATTCTCACCCCTGTTCTCTTTTCTTCATTCTCAATCTCCTGAAAAAATGGTTTCCATGCAGTGAACCCGGCAGAGTGAGAGAGAATCTGTCTTATTGATATATGTTTTTTATCATCCGGCACAATTTCTGGAATATAGGCTGAAATTTCCTCATCCAGTTTTATACGCCTCTCCTGAACAAGAAGCATTACCGCAGATGTGGTGACAATTACCTTTGTAAGTGAGGCAATGTCAAATATCGTGTCTGCAGTCATCTTTCTCCTCGCCGGAAAGACAGAAGAAAAGCCGGTGGCAAAATTAAAAACAGTGCGAGAATTCTTCACTATCCTGAGAACCGCTCCGGGGAACACGCCATTCCTTACGCCCTCCTGCAATAATCCTTTAACCCTTCTCCATTCCCTCTTAGGATCTGAAAAACCTTTATCCATGTAATTCCACTGTAACTGAGGGCGCATCCGCATCAAGATTACACATTGCCCCTATGGGCAGTGTAAGATTTGGAATTTGATGACCTCCGGGGAAGCCCACAACAGCTGGGACAGGTATGTCCTCAAGAATCTCTTTCAGAAGGGAGGCAAGGGCATCCCTTTTCACTCCCTTGATTTTTCCCGCAATCAATCCCCGAATTCTTTTCAGACGACCTGAGAGTTTCAATTGCGTGAGCATCCGGTCAATGCGATAGAGGGGTTCGTCAACATCCTCAAAAAAGAATATGCTCTCATCCCAGGGCGGCTCATAGTCCGTGCCAAGGGTTGAGAGGATAACAGAGAGACACCCACCTATAAGTGTGCCTCGCGCTTTACCCTTTTTCACACTCTGTAACTCCGGTGTTTTATAGGTGAGGAGTCTTGTTTCCCCAAAAAGAACCTGCTTGAAAATCTTGACTGTAAGTTTATCCCCTTCTATAATCTGCAGTAACATGGGACCATGAAATGCTACAAGTCCTGCTTTTTTTACAAAATTATTCAGCAATATTGATACATCGCTGTAACCGATAAATATTTTTGGATTATTTCTTATCACCTCAAAGTCAATATATTTAAGCATTCTGAGACATCCGTATCCACCCCTTGAGGAGATTATGGCTTTCACCTCTTTATCCATGAACATATCCACGAGGTCCTGTGCTCTCTCATAATCATCACCTGCAAGGTATAATTTTTTTAAAAAAACTTTTCTGCCAATCTTTACTTTAAGCCCGAGCTCCTCAAGAAACCTTTTCCCCCGCAGCACAACCTCCTTATCCACAGGACCAGAGGGACTTATAATTCCAGCTGTATCTCCGCTACTCAAAGGCTCTGGAAATATCATGGGATTATTGTATATTAGGTGGAGAAAAATGTCTATTTATAAATTTCCTTGCTTTTTCCTTGCCACTTTTTATTTTTAAATTAAAATAAAGGTGTGAACCCTAATGGACATTTCTTATGGAAGGGCAGCAGGCGCATCCTTGAGGTCTTCCTTGAAACAGTTCTTCCCGAGATCCCGGGATCTGATAACAACCTGATTCGGAGAAAGACCCTGGAGGACCTTGATGGTTTTCTCGTCGGAATGACCCCAATTTTGCGCTTTCTTTATAATCTCGGAGTATACTTAATTCAATTTGGTTCAATAATTTTCGGACACTCCTTTTTGCCCTTTACCTGGATGAGCAAGGAGTCAAGGATAAGATACATTGAAAAATGGGAGAAAAGCAGGCTTTCTCAAAGAAGAAATATTATCCTCGCATACAGGAGCACTGCAATGCTTGCTTTTTATTCCCAGACAGAGGTCTTGAACTACCTCCATTATGATATTGAATCCCATATCAAGGAGAGGATGACTTGGCTAAGAAGGGAAGCATCTTAACAAATTTTGAAATCAATAGAGACATTGTGGATACCGCAGACGTCTGTGTGGTTGGCTCAGGCGCAGGGGGCGCCACAATAGGAGCCCTCCTTGCTGAGTCTGGGCTGGATGTGGTATACTGAGAGGAGGGCGGCTATTACACAAGCAAGGATTTTAATCAAAAACCAACTGACATAATTCCAAAACTCTACAGGGATGCGGGCGGTTCTGTAATTATGGGCACCCCAATTATTGCCTTCGCAGAAGGAAGGTGCGTCGGTGGCTCAACAGTAATTAATGGCGGGATGTGCTGGCGAATTCCCGAGAGGATTCTCAAGCGATGGAAATGGGAGTTCGGTCTGGATGATTACACTCCAGAAAAACTGGATAAATATTATACCCCTGTTGAGAAGAGAATCAATGTGGCACTTCAGTCGCCAGAATCAATAAGTAAGGGAGATAAACTCTTCAAAGAGGCAGCAGAATCCCTGGGCTATCTTGTAAAACCAAACATGAGAAACCAGAAGAACTGTCCGGGATTCAATGTCTGCATCTTCGGCTGTCCCGGAGATTGCAAGCAGAGCATGCTGGTAACTTATGTGCCTGATGCAATAAATTACGGCGCTCGGCTCTATGCAGATGCAAGGGCAAAGGAAATCAGACGGAGTGGAGACAGGGTGACCGAGGTTCGTGCTGATATTCTTGATAGAATCACCATGAAGAAGAAATATGCGCTTACTGTAAAGGCTAAGGTAATTGTCCTTGCGGGAGGTGCCATTCAGACCCCGGTGCTCATGCTCAGGAATCGCCTTGCCAATTCAAGCGGTCAGGTTGGAAAAAACTTTTTCTGCCATCCCAACATAAAAATCACTGCCATATTTGATTATGATATATACTACTGGAAGGGGGTACACCAGGCATTCCAGATCCATGAATTTATTGACGAAGGAATCATACTGGCTACTGGTGGGGTTCACCCTGCAATGGTTGCAATGTTCCAGCCCTTTATTGGCAGGAAACATCTTGAGATTATGGAAAATTACAATAGAATGATAACTGCTGGCGCCCTGATTGACGATACCACAAGCGGAGTTGTAAAGCCCGGTCCCTTCAACTCTGCTCTTATGTTCTATCAGATTGATGCTGAGGAAATCAGACGGCTTGTGAGGGCAACTGCCCTATTGTGTGAAATCTTTTTCACTGCCGGGGCAAAAAAGATCTACCTTCCCTTCAGACACTTAGAGTCAATAAACTCCATAGATGAGATTAAGAAGTTATATGAAAATAATATCAAGCCCTCTGACTTTCACGAACTCATCACGGTTCATGCCATGGGAACATGCAGGATGGGCAGAGATCCGAAGAGATTTGTAACAAATCAGTGGGGACAGACATACGATATCCCCAATCTCTTTATTGCGGATGCAGGGGTCTTCCCAACATCAATTGGAGTTAATCCACAATTGACCATCATGGCTCTCGCAAGGAGAACAGGAGAATATATCATAGAAAACTGGAATAAGTTCTCTAATTATCTGTAGGCTCTCAACCTTTTTTCTGCTTCTTCTTTGAATCTTCCCTCTGGATTAATTTTTACATACTCTTTATACTCCCTCATTGCTGACTTTATGTTACCATCTGCAAAGTATGCTTCCGCGAGATAATAAATGACATCTCCATACCTGGGATCAAGTTCCTTAACCTTTTCAAATTCCTTAATTGAAAGTTTGTTTTCTCCGAGTTTAAAAGCATCCTGTGCAAGGGCATAATGTGCTTCTACATAATTCGGGTTATTCTCTATTGCCCTTCTGTAATACTCCATTGCCTCGTAAAAATACCCGTCCTGGTCGTGATATTTACCTAAAAGGAAGTATGCCTCTGCAAAAGTGGGGTCAATCTGGAGAACTATCTTTAGTTCGTCCATTGCCAGATCCCGCCTCTGAATCCTCTCCATAACCCTTGCAAGGGCAAGATGAGCTGCTGCGGAGTTGGGATTGAGTCGCAAGACATTCCTGTATTCCTTCTCTGCTTCATGATACATATTCATTGCAAAATATGCATCACCTAAATAAAAGTGGGCATCAATGTAATTCGGGTCTGACTTCAGAACATTCTCCAGGATTCTCCTTGCATCTTCATATCTCTCTTTATAGAGATAAATTCTCCCGAGAGATACAGAGAAATATTTTCGGTCAAAGTCTGTAAGTTGAGATTGATATCCTGAGAGCAATTGCTCAATGTTTGTCTGCGCATCATCAAAATCCTCTATCCGCTCAAAAAGCAATCTGGAGAGATTCACTCTGGCCTCAACATGGTCCGGAGCAAGTTCAATACACCTCTTATATGCCTTCACTGATTCCTCAAGTTTATCTATTCTGGAATAATTAAGTCCCAGGGAGAAGAAGATGCCATCCTCTTCCGGTGCAATTGAGGCAAGTCTTTCCAGGTGTGCAACTGCATCTGAATATCTTTTGTCTTCCTCGTAAAGTTTAGCAAGTCGTTTGTGGGTTTCATACTGCTCAGGATTTATTCTTACGGTCTTCTCAAAAAACTCTATTGCCTGAGCGCGGCGTGCCGGCTCCAAAAGATATATCTCCCCAAGGAGATAGGTAATTCTCCAGTCATCCTGCCTTAATCTGAATGCGCTCTCTGCGCTGATTCTGGCTTCATCGGTCTTTCCAATCTCATTATAGGCAAAGGCAAGCAATGTATATGCCTGAGCGCTTTGAGGATTCATCCTTAAGACATCCTTGCCATATCGTATTGATTCATCAATCTTTGTATCATCCTCTACCTTTGTCCCCCACTCGTAATAAAGTTCCTGGAGCCCGAGAATTGCTGGCTCAAAAGTGCTGTTGAGTTTCAGGGCTATCTTGAATTCCTCATCCGCAAGGGGGAATTTATCAACTCCTGCCTGCATCAACTCCCTTGCCCTTGCAACATGCTCCTCTGGCGTTCCGGTGAGGGGAATCTCTTCCTTCTGTATTACCTGTACCCCCTTTTTGCCAGAAACCCCCTTTATAAACTCCTGGATATCTTTATTCGTCACGAGGAATATTATAATGATTATTAGAATCAGAACTCCGGCGCTCAATAAAACCTGTTTAGGCCCAGGCATTGAGATCAGGAGCTTTCTGGATGCTCTTTGAATAGAAGGAGGCGGTGTAGATTGCACCTGCGGAGCCGGCGTCTTTTCCTCTCGCTTTTTATGAACAAAGAGTTGAGAGAGTTCAGGCACTGAATAGGCAGTCTTGAAGGGCTCGCCCCTTTTTGCAATCCTGTCCAGACCGTGAACCCTGCCCTCCCGAATTAATTGCTTCAACTCCTCCAGGGAGAAGGGACCGTAGGTCTTCTTTTCCTGAACCCTCTGAATGTACCATACCTTCTCTGTATCAGGCATGAATTGAATTATACATGAAGGAAAATTTTTATCAAGTTTCAGATTTCTCAAACTGGAAAAAGTCGCCTCATTGAATTGACTTTAGATTCTAAAAGTCTCCAAGAATTATTTTTGTTTTCAAAAGCAATAAAAGTCATTTATAATTACGAATATGCACCTTAAATTATGGCAGAAGGAGGTCCTTATAATATTATTATTCCTCCTCTTCCCCGTTCTCACCACATGGAATGTTCTCTTTTCAGAGGAAACCTTTTTTGGTGCTGATGTTATTGATGGCTATTTGCCCTGGCGATTTTTCCTTATTACCGAATTATTAAAAAATCATTCCTTACCCCTCTGGAATCCTTATGCTCTTTCCGGCACGCCTTTCATAGGTAACATTCAGGCCTCCATTTTTTATCCTCTGACCTATATAATGCTGATTAAACCCTTTTTTACCTTTAAAATTCTTTACATTATTAACCATTCTATCTTCGGCATCGGACTGTATTTTCTTCTGCAGGATTTTAAAATCAGCAGACCCTTCTCTTTCATTCTGGCTTTTAGTGTTTCAACAGCCGGTCCTTTCTGGCCTGGCTCTCTTGTATTTTCTCAGACACTTGCATGGATCCCCCTGGCAGTTCTGTTTGTTAAAAAATCACTGGAGGGCAAAACCTTTTTTATCCCTTTAAGTGCAATAATATTAAGTATTCAGCTTGCTGGAGGTTATCCACAGCTTTTCTGGATTACAATCCTTTTCTGTATTCTCTTCTTCCTCCGCTCTCTTTACGCAGGTCACTCCCTTCGCTATACATTATATTCTTCCCTTCTGATTTTTTTATTATTCCTCCTGCTCTCTTCTGTCCAGCTCTTCCCAACATCAGAACTTGTTTACCTCTCCCAGAGGCGCGCCGGTAGTGCTTCACTCGTGGAAGCCTCTCTGAAGGAACGAATTAACCCTTTATTTTTTCTCCTTGTTTTCTTTCCAGGAATTTCTTTAAGAAATCTTCCGCAGGGAAATTATCTCTGGGGCAATATATCAGGAATCTTATTCCTTGTCTCTTTCCTGTATATACTGAGACCGGAGAATTTCAAAAAACTTAGATATAAATATTTTTTATTATTTTCAATTTTGTTCTCTATCTCTCTCAGTGTTGGCGATGTTAATCCTTTAAATAAATACATTCAGGCAGTTCCTTTGTTTTCTTTCTTCAGACACGGAAGTCAGTATATCATAATTGGGTTAATATCTTTCTTAATTCTCTCTGCGCAGGGATTGGAGAATTTTTTTAATAATATAAACAAAAAATCAATAAAACTGCTTGGCATTCTCTGTACTATTTTCTTAATCATTTTAATATTTCTGATGAATTCAATCTCCGAAGTGTTCCTGCCCTTTAACAAAAGAGCATTTATATTAACCTCTGCTATAAACGTAGCGGCAGTTTTTTTTGTTTTTTTAGTGGCACTGAGAGCTCCCCTTTACTCATTATTGATCCTGATTCTTCTCCTTTTCCTTAACAATTTTATTAATCTAAAAAGATTTTCCATCCCCTCGGATTTCTACGCGCAGGTAAAAAATAAGAGCCAGATCTTCAATCAAATAAGATCATATATCACCGAACCATCCCGGATTATATCATCAGTACTCCATCCCAATGAAAGTTTACTTTACAAAATTCAGGCAGTGAACGGCTATGATTCTGTAATGGTCGGCAGATATATAAAATTTTATTTGTTAGCATCCCACAATGCTGGAGATATTGGTAATGTAACCTATCTAAAGAATCCGGATTTCCGTTCCAGACTTGCTGATATTCTGAATGTAAGATATATATTATCTCATGAAGAGCTCTCCCATGAAAAACTTGTTTTTGTTACAAAAGTTGACGGTTTTTACCTCTATCAGAATAAGCACTCTTTTCCAAGAGCATATTTTGCTACTGAGTGGCAGATTCTTGAGGATGATGAAATTGTAGGGAAGATGTTAAAAGAGGATATAATAAACAAACATATTGTGCTTTTTGAGACAAAGGACCGTGAACTTATAAAAACTACCTATACCGGGAAGCAGTCCAATATCAATATTAATTCTACAGTGAGTTTTATTGCTTATGAAA